>Ga0207997_1000023_pt1 | contig 64104 bp, 134 predicted proteins | sample AntAceMetag02UKN_FD_184777 | JGI IMG/M metagenome (GOLD analysis project Ga0207997, IMG submission 184777) | Saline lake microbial communities from Ace Lake, Antarctica - Antarctic Ace Lake Metagenome 02UKN (SPAdes) (version 2) | ecosystem: Environmental > Aquatic > Non-marine Saline and... | reverse complement strand
ATCACTGATTACGGTGGAGAATATTGAGGCTGATGACACAATGGCATATATTGCCAAGCAGGTTTTGACTGATAGTAAAATCACATTAATGAGCACTGACAAAGATTTTCTACAACTTGTAAATGATAGAATATCGGTGTGGTCACCTACCAAAAAAATACTCTATACTCCAGAGGTAATCAGGGCTGAATATCAAATACCACCAAATAATTTCCTAGCATATAGGATTATGGAAGGTGATGTATCTGATAATATTCCAGGTGTCGGTGGAGCCAAAATCAAAACAATCATAAAGAGATTCCCAGATGTATTGGATGATTCAAAGAAATTGAATGTTGATGATTTGATAGAATATGCTAAGGGTCAAGACACCAAATTGAAAGTGTATGACAATGTTATTAATAACAAAGAGCTATTGGAATTGAATTGGAAATTGATGCAACTGGATGAGGTGGTTATTAGTAATACCGCCAAATTTCATATACTGAGTGTGGTCGATAGGGATCAACAAACCAAGTTTAATAAATTACAATTTGAGAAAATGTTTATTAGAGACCAACTGCACCAATCCATACCCAATCTGGAAACATGGTTAAACCAGTCCTTTTTAACATTGGACAAATTCGTGCGAGAACATAATGGGAAGAAAAAAGAAGTATAATACAGTAGAAGAACGTAAAGAGGCACAGAGGAAATGGCAAGCCGATCATTACGAACGCAATAAAAAGGAAATATTGAAGAGGGCTAGAGATGCCTATCGCAAGAAAAAGATTGAAAAAGCCAAGCGCGAACGAATGAAAAAATTGTATGATGAATAGGAAAAATAAATCAATATGTTACAAAATATATCAGCGTTTTTCGCCATATATACGATATCTATATGTACGGAAAAGCTTGATTAATTAAAGGGTTGGGATATTGGGTTGACTTTTATAGCCCATCAAAAAATATAGTGATCGAATACTATGAAAAAAAACATCTAAAACAAATAAAACGGGATGTGAGAAGAAAAATGGAAATTATAAGTTATATGGATTGTGAATTTATAGAAATTAGAGAATGGGAAAATGGTAGATAGTGAAAAACTAACCCCATTTGGGAGTTCGTTTCAAACCAAAGTGATATCGTCACTTCTGGCTGACACCAAGTATTTTCAGACAATAGGGGATATCTTGGAACCAGTCATGTTTGATAGTGACGCTAATCAATGGTTAGTGGCCACCATCAGTGAGTATTTTATGGAGTACAAAACGACTCCAACACTCGATGTACTTAAAATCAAAATAAATGAAATACAGAATGACATCCTACAGACATCAGTAATTGCTAAGCTCAAAGAGGCATGGCAAAATATGGATTCTACTGATCTAGAATTTGTCAAAGGGGAATCATTGGAATTTTGTAAAAATCAAATATTGAAAAACGCAATTATTCAATCGGTTGATTTATTACAAGAAAAGAAATACGATTCGATTAAGGGGCTGATTGATAATGCCCTAAAAGCTGGATCGGAACGAGATATAGGCCACGATTATATTGTGGGTTTGGAGGAGAGATTGACAAAAAGCACTAGAAGTACGATAGAAACCCCTTGGGAATCCGTCACTGAATTGATGGACGGGGGAGCTGGTAAGGGTGAATTAATAGTGGTGGTAGCACCCGCTGGTATTGGAAAAACGTGGGTATTACAGACAGTTGGGGCACATGGGGTTAAAATTGGTTTGACAGTAGTTCACTATACATTGGAATTAAATCAGAATTATGTTGGTTTGAGATATGATACTATTATGAGTGGGGTTCCAACCGCAAACATTAAGTATCATCAAGAGGATGTAAAAAAGGTAATTGATGCATTACCGGGGAAAATGATAATTAAGTATTGGCCAACCAGATCGGCATCGGTACAAACGATTGCGGCTCACTTAAAACAAATGGAAATTCAGAATATTATACCCGACCTAATTGTGGTTGATTATGCCGATATTCTGAGAGATTCATCTGGAGCCGTAGAAAAACGATTCCAGCTGAGTAATATTTATGAGGACTTGAGAGGTCTGGCCGGTGAATTCAGTTTACCAGTATGGACGGCATCTCAAGCGAATCGTAGTGCATTGGAAGAGGAAATTATTGATGCTTCCAAAGTTGCAGAGGATTATTCTAAGATAATGACAGCTGACTTTGTAATGTCTATTAGTCGTCAAGTATCTGATAAGATAGCGAATACGGCTAGATGTCACATTATCAAAAACAGATTTGGTCAGGATGGTATTACCTTGCCGATGAATATGAATACGAATATAGGTAAAATAGAAATCTTTGAGGGTCAAAGTTTTAGTGGAAAAGAACAACAGAAAAAGATGAATAACGGTGATGAGTATGTCCGCAAGGAATTGAAGAACCGATTCAAAGATTTGATGGTGGATAATAAGGCCGAGAAAAAGGTCGATGGATATGAATAGGAGAGAATAAATGGTAACTTTTAAATTATCGGATAAATTTATAGATGGGTTCAAGCGCAAGCGGGCACCCTTCGGTTTCAATGGGTTAGGGGCCCTAGTATATATGAGGACATATTCCAGAATAAAGGAAGATGGTTCAAATGAACAATGGTGGGAAACAGTACAGCGTGTAGTTGAAGGTACATATAGCATGCAGAAAAACTGGATAGACGAACAAGGTCTTGGATGGAACCCATGGCAGGCACAGAGGTCTGCACAGGAAATGTATGAGCGTATTTTTGAAATGAAATTTCTACCACCCGGACGGGGTCTGTGGGCAATGGGCACTGCTATCACTGAAGAAAAGGGATTGTATGCGGCATTGAATAACTGTGCATTCGTATCCACCGAAAATTTGAAAGACGATTTGGCCAAACCATTCACGTTTCTAATGGACGCTTCCATGTTGGGAGTCGGTGTTGGATTTGATACAAAGGGGGCAGGGCAACTTATTGTCAAAGGCCCTAATGTGGATAGACCACCAGAAAAGTTTGTAATCCCAGATTCCCGTGAGGGTTGGGTTGATGCCATGAAATTATTGATCGAGAGCTATTTTCTTGGTACTTCACCTATGGATTATGATTATGATACAATCAGGCCAGAGGGAGCACCAATAAAGGGGTTCGGCGGCACTTCAAGTGGGTACAAACCACTTAAAGCTGCTATGGATGAAATATCCAAAACACTAGATAAAAATGTTGGGGCACCTATTACAATAACCACAATAGTTGATATTATGAATCATATTGGTAAATGTGTGGTGGCCGGAAATGTCAGACGCTGTTTACCAAATCACTATGAAGTTCAAACGGAAAATGGTTTCAAATGTATGAGTGAACTTACATCGGGAGATATGATAAATACAGCAGGAGGTTTGCGAGAGGTTAATGATGTCATAGATAGCGGAAAACAGAAAGTGTTGAAAATTAAAACGATGAACAATACTGAATATGAAGCTACTGAAAAACATACATTATTGGTATATAATCAGAAACTAGGCTTTAAGTGGAAAATGGTAAAGGATATTGATTCGGAGTTAGATTTTTTAGTTAAACCCAAAAATAAATAAAATATGAAGCGGTTAAGAATAATGGATACCGATTTAAATTAGATGTATATTAATAGGAGAATGATTATGTATGGGATAGAAGATTTCAATTTGGAAGATTTCAATTTAATTTCGATTATGGAAATAGTCGATGAAAATAAATATGTTCAAACGATGGACATAGAGGTTGCGGACAAGCATCATTTCTTTGTACGAAATCCTGAATACTCGGATGAATGTATTGTATCACACAATACAGCCGAAATTGTATTTGGTGATCCTGAGAATCAGGAATATTTGGACTTAAAGGATTACGACGTGAATCCATATAGGGAAGAATTTGGGTGGACATCGAACAATTCTATATTTGCCGAATTGGGCATGGATTATACTGATGCTTGTAAACGTGTTGTGAAAAATGGTGAACCGGGATTTGCATGGCTTGAGAATATGCAGGGTTACTCACGTATGAAGAGCGGTAAAGACTACAAAGATAGACGTGTAAAAGGTGGAAATCCATGTGTTGTTGGTGATTCAATTATTACTACTGATAGAGGTAGACTTAGAATGGATGAATTAGTTGAACGTGTAAATTCAGGTGAAACCATAAAAGTTATGTCTTTTAATGAACAAACATTAACAACTGAATTTAATGTTATTACAAAAGCGTGGATGAGTAAAAAGGATGCTACTGTATTGACATTGGAAATTGAGGAAAATGACCAAATGTTTAAATTGACATGTACCCCCGACCATAAAATATATACAACTAATCGAGGATATGTTGAGGCTAATGATTTAACTGGGGAGGATGATATAAAAATAATTACATAATTCGTTTGTATATGGTATTTATTTTTGATATTTATAATAAAGAAACACTCTATATAAAGGAATGAACTGTGAAAACATATTGTGAAAAAAAGAACGGAAAAATTAAATTTGGAGATACTAATCATATTAGTTACGTGGGTCACTATACAAACAATAACAATAAAACATATTATTTGCGTAGCAAGATTGAATTCGTGGTGGCTAGATGATTAGATATAAAAAATCTTAAATTTTTATATGAATGCAAAATATATATAATAAATTCAAAAAATTATAAACCCGATTTTTTCCACACTGTAAATGATAAAATCAGAACTATTATAGAAGTAAAACCAGATAAACAAACGGCTCTGGAATATTATTCTAAATATAACGAGTATTTTAAGAATATAGGAATTCGGTATGTAGTTTTATGAGAAAAACACATACATCAATTAATACGTAAAAATAATTTACAAGATGAGGTACTAAATTGAATAGACTATAGCATCACGAATTATAAAGTTCCCGATATGAGAGGGAAAAATAATCCTAGATATGGAATGAAAACATCAGCAACTACTAAAAAGAAGATAGGTGATAAGACCAGAGAAAGATGTAAGGATAATGAGTATATTGATAAATTGAGTACCTCTATTTCTAAGTTCTATAATACGGACATGGGACTAAAACGAAGAAATGAAATTTCAGAGTTAAGAAAACGTGAAAACGTAGAATTCTGGAAACGGAAAAATCATGATGACCCACTTACTACTGCTATATGTAAAATATGTGGTGATTTATTTAGATATAGAGGTATTAGTGAAAGTGGTCGTGTAACTTGTAGAAAAAATGGATGTACTACAAAATATAATAATAGTATTGGAATTCCTCGAAAACCATTATCTAAAAAATCAAGTATTAGCTCATATAAAACAAGACTGTTAAACGGTGGTAATAAAATGAAATTAACTGAAAACTATAAAGATTGAAACGAGAAAATTAACATGTTAAAGAAAACGTATAATATTCCAATGACGTTTGGTATGAATGAAAATACCATTGTCAAATATTTTGGAAATATAAACACCTATATAAAGGAGATAAAAAAATATGGGAAAACTAATAAGAACGATTTTACATAAAACTGTGGAGGATGTATTCGATTTAACCGTCGATGCTGTCCATAATTTTATAGCCAATGGTATATTGGTACATAACTGCCTTAACTACTAAGTCTCGGGGCAGTATAAATTTCTCCTGATTGACTTGGAAGGTGAGTATACACCGACAGGGCGCAAGGGTAAAGCCAGCGTGAGAGACTGAGCGGAGAAACTTCAAAATGAAGATGCGACAGTCCACCTTATGAATCGAAACTTCTGATACGATTTGTAAACAGCGAACAAAGTTTAGAATCCTATGAATTGTGTTGTCTAGTTGAAACATTTCCAGACAATCATACGAGCAAAGAAGATTATTTGCGAACATTGAAATATGCTTATCTTTATGCAAAGACAGTGACACTTGGAAAAACTCATTGGCCAGACACAAATAGGGTTATGCTGAGAAATCGTAGAATTGGTACATCGGTATCTGGTATTGCCCAATTCATTACCAATCGAGGTCTGGGTGTACTCAGGGATTGGTTGGAAAGTGGGTACGATGAGATTAAGAAATGGGATGAGATGTATTCAGATTGGTTATGTATTCAGCCCAGTATAAAAATTACAAGTGTGAAACCTAGTGGGACAGTATCACTACTGGCCGGATCAACTCCAGGATTACATTATCCAGAGAGTAGGTTCTACATCAGGCGTGTACGACTGGCAAAAAGTAGTAAACTGATTACACCACTTGAAAACGCTGGATACAAAATAGAACCGGCTTATGGTTCTGAAGAAAGCACAGTTGTGGTGGAAATTCCCATTGATGAGGGTGATGGAATTAGGACAAAGAAGGACTTAACGATGTGGGAACAATTGGCCCTTGCGGCGTTTATGCAACGGCATTGGGCTGACAATGCTGTTAGTGCCACGATCACGTTTGATCCGGAAACCGAATCGGATCAACTCCCATTCGCTTTGAACTATTTTCAGTATCAATTAAAAGGCATTTCATTTCTACCTAGAGTGGAAAAGGGGGCCTATAGACAAATGCCGTATGAGGAAATCACTGAAAGTGAATATGATAATATGAAAACTAATCTAAAATATTTGAGTTTAATTCACATTGAAGGGGAAATGGCAAACCCAGAAAAATATTGTGGGAATGATACGTGTGAAATTGATGCCGAGTGGGCACAAGTTGAAGATGAACAGGATGAAAAATAATCTAATCTCATAGTGAGATTGATATAGACAGATAAACAAGGAGAAAGACAATGTTAGTAAAGTTAAAAAGTTGGACAAGAGAGAAAGTTATTGAATGTGACAGTTACCATATTGAAAAAGTGGAGCATGGACATAGATGACAAATAATGAGAAACGCCACACAAGGAGATGTTAATGGTCTCGTCCTTGACCAAGTAATGGAACATTGGTCAAATGGGGAAGATGTGCGGGTGTTTGTAACTGACAATGGTAAAAATGTGGAGTCATACAGATATACATGGACTAAGCCACCATGCGGTCCGCCGCAGGAAGGCTATGGTTCACGGGACATTGGGGCGGTTGAGCCACGGTTTGACCACGATTTATCCAAGGACACATTGGCTTTTATAATCGGTGCAGTTGAAAAGTATGGAAATGATGCATCATATAGTGAGTCGCTTGTAGTGTATTTACAAGAGCGTCTTTTTGGTAAGGATGAAATAGCTAAATAAAACAAAAACTGGTGGGGTGGGCTTCTCGGTCTGCCCCTAAGTAAACGGAGAAATAAATGTACACATTAAAATTAAACGCATTTAGCGATGATATGATTGAACGGTATGCAAACCATACACATTATCATGAAGGAGATTCGGGGATAGATTTGTTCTTCCCAGACCCAGTAACAATACCAGCTGGAACTTTGGGTAAGAAAATCGGTCTCGGATTTTCGTGTGAAATGATATATGGGATGTCTGAAAACGTGTCATTCAATATATACCCACGATCCAGTATTTCCAAAACACCATTGAGATTGTCAAATTCGGTTGGTCTAGTGGATGCTGGTTATAGAGGTGAGATCATGGCATTATTTGATAATCACAGTGATAGGGATTACCATATTAGTGCGGGAGACAGGCTGCTACAGATCGTAGGACCCAACCTCCAGCCCATTGATTTGGAATATGCTGAAGAATTATCTGGTTCCGATAGGGATGAAGATGGTGTTGGAAGCACGGGAAAATAGTTGAAAATAAATCGTGTCTTTGGGAAATAAAACACTATTTATATACGCGGTTGAGGTGTAAGGGGATTTGCATGTCGGCTTTCCAGCCGGAGGAGTTGGTTCAAAACCTTCCAACCGCTCTATTACAAATGCGATTGAGGTGTTCAAGGGGAGCACGTCGGTATTCCATATCGAAGGAGTGGGTTCGAATCCTGCCGATCGCTCTATTAAAAATGCGATTGAAGTGTAACAGGTAAGCACGCCGACATACCATGTCGGAAGAGTGGGTTCGAGTCCTACTGATCGCTCTATTAATGCAAGGAAAAAAATGTTATATGAACTTCTCAAGTAAATTTTTCGATATCAAACCATTTGATATAGAAGAAGAAAAACAAAATCTAATCAATAATTTGGACTTTTTACATTCTATGACAGTGGAAGAACAAACCCTGTATAAGAAATGGCAGGAGTTCAATAAGAACGAACATAAGATCAGGGGGAAAGCCCACCTGTTTGATGTGTTTGAAAAAAGGTTATGGGCACCAACCGATATCTATGATGAGGATTTAACCATTAAGGAAATTAATGCGTTGGAGCCAGTTGTAGAATATGCAGGAAGCGATGAAGCTGCTGATTGGTCATTGTATAGGATGTTAATTCACACAATGGATTGGTCTGCGAACCCCGGTAGAAATATGAAATTCTATGTAAAGGATGCTGTCACTCGTAAGGTGTTGGGTCTAATATCAATGGGTTCAGATGTTACCAGTATCAAGGTCAGAGATGATTATATTGGTTGGAAAAAAGAAGATAAATTTGTAAATCACAAGTTGAATAATACGGCTATAGCCAGCACAATTGTGTCGGTTCAACCATTGGGTTATAACATGCTTGGTGGAAAATTGATAGCCGCGTTGGCAACAGTGTCAACAATTAGGGACAAGTGGGAAAAGGAATATGGTGATGTTCTAGCTGGGGTTACAACCACTTCATTATATGGCATCCATTCACAATATAACGGAATTCCACATTGGAAAACGATGGGTGAATCTGCTGGCAAGATTAGGATCAAGCCAGATGATAGTGAATATTTGAAATGGAATAAGTGGCTCAAAGAGAATTATCCAGATGAGTTTGAAAAAGCCATTACTGGAACGGGTCCCAAACAGAATGTATTAAGCAAGGTATTCAGCCATTTGAAAATTAGAGGTTATGAGCATGGATTTCATAGAGGTGTCTATTTTGCGTCAATCTATGATAATACAGTGCCATTCTTAAAGGGTGAAATTGAACAATCTGAGCTCAAAATGAAACTGAAATATGAACAGGATTATGAATATATCGACAGGTGGTGGAAAAAGAAAGCCATAAGACGATATCAGAACATGATTGCACAGGATAGGATTAAACCAGAGAAATTATTCTATGGTGATATCGTGGGTGTATCTTGGGAAGAATGCCAAGAAATGTATTTAAAAGAAGTGGGGAGATAATGAGTAAAACACTAGTTGAGAAGATCGAAGAATTGGGTACTGATTGGAGCAAGGTGAATACCGCTTTGCATCACTTATGGTCAAAAAATGTCGGAACTGATAATTATGACAAAGAAGAATGGAAATTGTTAGAAAAATATATATATAAAATTATATTGAAAGACAGGGGATAAGCTTATTTATAAGTCAATTTATTTCGAAGCGGAAAAACAGAAGATTCATTTGTGGGATGATGACCGCGGCTATTTCACAATACCATATAGACGTTATGGGTATATAAAAGATAGGGGCGGCACATATACTTCATTATATGGGGACAGGCTTAAGAAAATCCACAAGTGGGGCAAAGATTCCACTGGATTATTTGAGAGTGATGTACACCCTGAAACAAGAACATTAATTGATCTGTACACCAATGACGATGAACCATCAAAAGGTAACAAAACGATTATTATTGATATTGAAGTCGAGGTCACAGATGGATTCCCAACTGCTACTTTGGCCGAGAATAAGGTTACGGCTATATCAATTTACGATTTTACGGATAAGAAATATTATGGTTTGGTATTGGAAAATGGCAAGGGTATTATCAAGCCATCCACAACTCCAGAGCTTGACATTGAAGTGTTTGATATGGAAGTTGATTTGTTGAATAGATTCATGCAGATATACCTACGCATAAAACCAACTATTATTACTGGTTGGAATGTGGATAGATTTGATGTAACATACCTATACAATAGAATGGCCGATCAGCTGGATGAAGATGTAGCCAATTGCTTGTCTCCAATCGGTGTGGTACATTGGAGTGATTTCAGGGGTAGCTACAGAATCGCTGGGGTTGCAACAATGGATTACTTACAGTTGTATAAGAAATTTACATTTACGCAACAGGCTTCATACAGATTGGATGCGATTGCTGATTTCGAATTGGGTGAACGCAAAATTGAATATGATGGTACACTAAACGAATTATATGAAAATGACATTGAAAAATTTGTCCAATACAACATCCATGATGTTCGACTAATTGAGATGTTGGACAAGAAATTGAATTTTATAGAAATCGCTCGTGGTATTTGTCACTTGGGGCATGTTCCGTATGAAGATATTTACTATGACAGTAGATACCTAGAGGCTGCTATTCTTGTTTATCTGAAAAAATTGAACATCATCGCTCCGAATAAGCCCGAGCGTGAGGGTTGGAAGGATGAAATTGGCTTTGAGGGTGCTCACGTTCAAAAGCCCAAGAAGGGTCGTCATAATTGGGTATATGATTTGGATTTAACATCAATGTATCCAAGCATCATTATGTCGTTGAACATTTCTCCAGAGACAAAAATAGGTAAAATATTTGGGTGGGATTCCAATAAATTTGTGAAAAAAACCCCAAAAACCTATACTGTCAAATATGGTACAACCGCACTCCAATCCATGGATCAGGATGAACTACAGGTATTTTTTGATACCAATCATGTGTCGGTATCGGCCAATGGGATATTGTACAAAACTGATAGGGATGGCCTAATCGCGTCACTCCTGAAAAAGTGGTTCGACGAACGTGTTGAATTCAGAAAATTGGCTAAGAAGTTTGCCGACGCGGGTGATAACGAGAAATATGATTATTTCAATAGACGACAACATATCCAGAAGATTCTCCTTAACTCACTTTTTGGGGCACTCGGTTTGCAGGGTTGGAGATTCCATGACGTAGACAACGCCCTTGCAGTTACATCGACGGGGGTAGAATTAATTCGATTTTCCAAAACCATTGCAAACCATTATTACAATACTGAGCTTGGTAAAGAAATTGAACTTGAAATGGAAGATGGGTCTATCAGAAAATTATATGAAAATTGGCCAATCCATGTAAAAAGGGGTGGTAAAAAAGTTCAAATTTTAGCCAAAAATCTCAAAATAAATGATGATATTCTCTAAGTTTATACTATTTATATACAGACACAATGTATCAATGTATAAAATATAAATTGGAGAGTAAGATGAAAAAGGGGTCAGCGAGAACATTACAATATTGATTGGATAAAGGGTATAAAGGGGAAGAAGCAGAAAAAATGCGTATGAGCAGAATTCCAGGTACTATAGAATATTTTACTATATTTAAGGGGCTCCCATTGAATGAGGCCGAAATTGCGAAAGAAAATTATAACAAAAGGTCCGTTCCGACATTGGAAAATATGATACGCAAGTATGGGGAAACTGAAGGTGAAATTAGGTGGGGTGCATATCGTGAAAAACAGGCAAAATCCAATACATTTGAATATAAGCGTGATAAGTATGGTTGGACATTGGAACAATTCGATGCTTATAACAAATCAAGGGGATTGTCTGGTAAAGACAATGGCAATTATGGGTCGAGCTATTATGAAGCTTGGGTTAAAAAGTATGGAAAAATAAAGGCCGATGAAATGAATAATGCTTTAGGTGAATTGAAAGCCAAAGGGGGGAAATCTCAAAAAGGTGTACCCAAATCATTTGTGGCTAGAAAAAATATGAGTATAGCTGCAAAGAAAAGGATAATGGATCAGGGTACTTACATTTCATATAATCCAAATTCAATTCCGATAATTGAAAAATATGGAAAAGAAAATGGATATAAATTTCAACATGCTGAAAATGGCGGCGAATATTTGGTTAGGGAAGTTTACTATTGGGTAGATGGGTATGATCATGAAAATAATGTGGTGGTTGAATATGATGAAAAATACCATGAAATGCAAACGGAAAAAGATAAAATTAGGCAACAACATATAATGGATGTGTTGGGGTGCAAATTTATAAGAATTAAAGAATCTGGAGAAATTAAGATTTATGAAAATTAAAAATATAAGGGAATCAAAAGGTGTCGATGTGGATCATGTTATCTACATCGACACGTAGTGCGGATTCACTATTTATTTCGTCAACCGCGATGGTGAGCAAACGATATGGAAACAAGAAATTCAGTGATGTCATGCTGTCACAGTACATCTTGACAATAGCTGGTGACACCCAAAAATTCATAAATAACTCGTATGACTATTTTGCCAAGAAATTCTGTAATCTTCCCGGTGCACACCGGTTTGAGATTAAACAGGAATTGATTGCAAAGTCAGCTGTATTTGTCAATGCTAAGAAAAATTATGGGTTGCGTGTTATCAATGACAATGGTGTGAAAGTGGATAAAAATGTGTACAAAGGCTTGGCCGTAGTTCGCAGTGATTTCCCACAATCATACAGAAAATTGTTAGGTGAGGTGCTAGGTGATGTTCTAGCGGATGTTCCAAAAGATAAGATCGACGATCGTATTATTGAATACAAAAACAACATGAGATACTTGAATGTCGAAGATATCGCCAAACCAACTGGGGTTAAGAATATCAAAAAATATTTGGTTCCACCTGGAGCGGGTGGGGGATTTTCTACTTGGAAGTCTCGTTGTCCTATCCATGTCAAATCATCTATCATATACAATGATTTGATTAAGCATTTTGACAAACAAAAGAAGTACGCATTGATAGGGGCCGGCGACAAGGTCAAATGGGTGTACTTAAAGAAAAATAATTTAGGATTAGAAAGTGTGGCTTATACAGGTCACGAAGACCCAAAGGAAATTATGGATTTCATATATAATTTTGTGGATAGGGATAAGATGTACGATAGTATATTTTTGAACAAAATCACATCAATATATTCTGCCATGGACTGGTCGTTGCCCATAGATAAAAAGTTCTCGATGGACAGATTTTTTTAATCGTTTGGGCACATTAATGTATATGTATATATAAAGAAACAAGGAGTTACAATGGAAAAAGGAAAATTAGTACGGTTTATTCAAAAATATCATTTGAATGGCAACGTACAATCGGTTTCAATGAATAGTGACGGTGAGACGTTAAAGGCGGAGTTTGTAACTTCGGACAGAGGGTTGCTCGGAACTATTAAAATGAAGAATTGGGGATTTGAAAAATCCAAAATTGGTATCTTGGATACTGAGAAGTTCTTAAAATTATTGGCAGTATTGGATAATGATGTTAAATTGTCATTGTTAAAAGCTGGCGATACGGCAATCACATTAAAGGTCGCGGACAATAGTTCTACAGTCAATCTGATGTTATCAGACTTGTCGGTAATTCCAGCTGTACCGCCTTTGAAGTATGTGCCGCCAATGAATCTCAAGTTGAACTTGGATTCAAATTTCATTAAGAAGTTTATCGCTGGTAAGGGTGCTCTATCCGATGTGGATAATTTCACAGTGGTCACAGATAACGATTCTGTTAATTTGGTGATCGGTTATGCATCAATTAATACGGACAGGGTTATTGTTCCAGTTGATACTGAAGTATTCGAAAAGATTGACAAGGTATCATTCAACGCAAATATCTTCAAAGATATCCTGCAATGTAACCGTGAATGTAAAAGTGGAGTAATGGAAATCAGCTCAGAGGGTCTTTCAAAACTGACCTTTAATGTTGATGACTATGAAGTTGTGTATTTCTTAGCCGCATCTGAAAACGTAGGATAAACAACAATGGTTAGAAAAACATCTCATTCGATATGGTGTGAATTATATCGACCAACATCAATGGAAACATTCGTAGGAAATGATCATCTCAAGGATAAAATTGATATGTACATTGAAACCAATGATCCGCCCCACCTGTTATTTCATGGTAAGGCGGGCACTGGTAAAACTACATTGGCCAAGGTCATACATAATAGTATAGACTGTGACCACTTGTACATCAATGCTTCAGACAAAGGTGGTGTGGATTACATTAGGACTGATATCATTCCATTTGCCAGTAGTGTTGGATTTAGGGAGTTGAAATTGGTTATCCTCGATGAGGCCGACTTTTTGACTCCACAATTCCAAGCATCACTACGCAACGCTATGGAAACGTACGCGATGAATACTCGGTTCATATTGACTTGCAATTACCCCGAACGGATAATCGAACCAATACAGAGCCGGTGCCAAATGTTTGAAGTTTATCCTCCAAGCAAAAAGGAAATCGCCGTACATGTCAGTGCAATATTGGCAAAAGAGGGTGTGAACCATACCGCGAGTGACATCGGATTGATTGTCAATAGTAAATATCCAGACATTAGAAGTATTATCAATACATTGCAGAAACAATCAATTAATGGTGAGCTGAGATTGGACAAGCGTTCGGTTGTGGAAAGTGACTATAAATTGAAGATATTGGATGTACTGAAAAAGCAGGATAAGAAAAACTCATTTGCTAGTATTAGACAAATGGTGGCGGACAATTCAATCAGAGATTTCGCTGAGATTTATTCAATGTTATTTTCTGAGGTGGATGATTACGCTAAGGGTCATATCGCTCAAACGATATTGATTCTGGCCAGATACCAATTGAGTGATTCTCAAAGTGTCGATAAAGAAATAAATTTTATGGCATGCGTAATAGAATTGTTAGATTGTATTAAGTAAATGGAAGAACAATTTGTAGACACGTCGAGGGTAGAACTTAGGATTATTACTACCGCTATAGCAAAAAGGATGATTGTAAAATACCATTACAGTCACGCATGGCCCGCATCAACTCAAGCTCCATTAGGGGTATTCTATAAGACAGGCAAGAAACATAAGTTTCTTGATGAGGATGATGAAAAATTGATTGGTTGTATTGTCTATGGCAATCCAGTTGGTCGTAGAGCGGCCGCATCTATAGTGGATAGTGATGAGATTAACGCTCATGAAAGTGTTTATGAATTGACAAGGTTATTCATCCATGATGGATACGGCAAGAATATTGAGAGTTATGTTATAGGTCAATCGTTCAAATGGTTGAAAGAGAATAGGCCTAAAATCAAAATGTTGATCAGTTATGCCGACCCAGCACAGGGTCATGTTGGAGGAATCTATAAGGCCACCAACTGGGGATACCAAAGTGCGGATGATATGAAGTTGATGTTCAATTACCCAATTTCATTAACAAACGATCCTTATGATTGGATTCATAGCCGTACTGTATTTTCAAGGTACGGAGTGACTCCATATCCAACGGATGATGCAGTAGCCAAAATGAAGAAAGCGGTGGGCCAGACATTCTGGATGAAACGAGAATGTGTGAAGCATCGCTATATTCAATTCTTAGTGGACAAGAGGGAAAAACGGAAATTGATAAAATTGCTGAAGCACCCATTTCGAGACTATCCTACAACGGCCGACGACGATAGTGAAATTATTGAAGTGATAGTTGACGGGAGTGGAAAATTTGGGAAGTTCATGTAATGGAGAAATATACAGACATATCTAGAGTAAGTGTTCGACCAATAGATCGGACTACTGCTAAAGGTATCATTGAAAAATACCATTATAGTCATTTGATTCCAGCTACTTTACAGCTGTCATTGGGTGTATTTTATGAATCTGATGACACAGGTAAATTTTTTGATGACAATGAAAAATTGATAGGGTGCATAATGTATGGGCATCCATCTGGCAGAATGGTAGTGGATTCCATAACCGAAGGTGATTTGCTCGATCGGGAAAATATAATGGAACTTTTGAGGTTGTTTATCCATGATGGTTATGGCAAGAATATTGAGAGTTATGTAATCGGACAATCGTTCAAATGGCTCAAAATCAACAGACCAAAAGTAAAGGTGTTAATCAGCTTTTCCGACCCAGCAGAAGGTCATTTGGGTATCATATACCAATCGACCAACTGGTTGTTTCAAATGATTCCATCATCTGGTAAGTGGCAATTTTCAATGGAAAAAAACCCGTATCATTGGGTACACCCCAGAACAATATTTGGAAGATATGGATTTTGTGGTGTGGAAGATATGAAAAAGTCATTTGATAAGAACTTCTATGCCAAGCGCCTGACAAACAAATTTCGATATTTGTACATACTGACCAATAAATCGGAAGCTAGGAAAATCAAGAAAAATCTAATCCACGAACTACTGCCATACCCAAAGTCAATTGATTATATGGAAGAAATAGTGGAAGTCGAAGTGAGCGGAAATTCGAAGCTCGGAAAGTTCATATAATGGAAAAATATACGGATACTTCTAGGGTCACTATAAGGCCGATAGACAAAAAGACTGGTATTAATATGATTAAAAAATACCATTACACTCACAAAGCACCTGGTACTACTCAGGATGTGTTGGGTGTGTTTTATAAGGGTGAAGAAGCCAACAAGTTTTTCGATGATGATGAAGTATTGATCGGGTGCATGTTATATGGTCATCCAGTTGGTAGGTGGACAATAAAATCCATTATCGAAGATGAAAATATCAAATCCTATAATGTGTATGAATTACTGAGGTTATTTGTACACGATGGGTATGGCAAGAATATCGAAAGCTTTGTCATAGGTCAATCATTTAAGTGGCTGAAAGAGAACCGACCAGAGGTGAAAATATTGGTGAGTTATGCCGATCCTGAAGCCGGTCATGTGGGCATCATATACCAATCAACTAACTGGATGTTCCAGATTCCAGAACCAGGTGGAGCAATGATGACTTCACTAACCAAAGACCCGTATGTATGGGTTCACCCAAGGTCAATGCACGCAAAGTTTGGTGCTTGTGGGGTGGATGGTCTCAAAGAGGCATTGGACAAACCATTCTACATGAAAAAATCACCTCCAAAATTTAGATATGTATATCTATTGACGGACAAAAGGGAGAGCAAGATATTGAAATCGAAATTCGTATATCAACAATCTCCATATCCAAAAGAGCACGATTATGTTGAAAAAGTTATTGAAATGGTGCCCAATGAAGAGAAAAAATTTAGTAAATTTATTTAAATGGTATATATTTATACCTGAAAGGAAATGTTATGAGTCAATTAAATCCAAGAAAACCATTACCAAAATCACCACCAAAACTAGACCTAGCGAAGGCAGAAACCATCGTATGTGAACAAGAGGGGTGTGGTAATATGTTATTTCTTCAGTCATTCGTGATGAAAAGAGTATCGGCCATTTTGAGCCCAAGCGGTAAAGAAGAATTACTACAAATTCCAGTTATGAGTTGCGGAGCATGTGGTGGGGTCAATAAGGAATTCATGGCCGCATTCGGAGAACCCGACAGCGATGGTTAATACCAAGATCAAAAAGGCCAAAACCTTATTTGAACATGTAAACCATGTCAATGAAAAACAAACCAAAAATTACTGGGAAACCTTATCTGAAGCCGATAAGAAAAATTGGTCCAATTATATGATCCACAGGTTTTTGTCGATGGAACCAGCATTTATTGAGATAGTGAATGAGGTTCAAAAATATAATCTCACTCCGGATATGGTGTATAAATTCTACATAGATGTTCTGCCAAAGGGTAAGCGGTGGTTGAAATATGTAAAAAAAACGGCCAAACAGAAATTCGAGAGTGGATTGGTGGAATTGTTTGCAAAGCATTTTGAGGCTAGTATTCTTGAATCGACTGAATACATTGAATTATTGAGCCGATCTGAAATTGAAGAGATTTTGGACAAATATGGTCTGGATGCAAAAACAAAACGAAAATATCTGAAAGGAATTTAGAATGTCATTACACAAGAGATGGTTAATAGAAGAAATCCAGAAATACTGGAATGTAACACAAGAGGAAGCATTAAGGTATGCAGATACATACGATGCGACTGAGCAAGGTAGAGTTGAATTGAAAGCCATATTGATCAAATGTGGAGTTTCCAGAGAAAAATTAAGAGAATTGAGATTATAGGAGCTAGTATGGAAGAAAATGTAGATTTAGAAGAGGGTGTAAAAGAACCCGGAGAAATAGAAGAAGTATCGGTGGCGTTTGATTTGGGGTCATTCCAATTGGATAATGGTATTGATTTGATCAATAACGCTCTCCATTTTGTGGGAGAATTCAATTCAGAATCAATCGCTGATATTATTAATAGGATGACATTTATGTATAATGTCAACTCCGAGAGGGATATCAATTTAATGGTGACTTCTCAAGGTGGTGATGTGTACGCATTATTCGGCCTGCTCGATTTTATACATGGCCTAAAGGTAAAGGTAAATGTGTATGTAATTGGTAGTGCATTGTCTTCAGGGGGTATCCTGCTTGCATGTACGACGGGTGAACGAGTGGTCGGCCCACATTCAGTGGTTTTATTCCATGATGGTGAAATATCAATGGGTGGCAAATTGGATGATGTAAAGGGTCAAAGTAAGCACATGGAAATGTTAGCCGATAAAATTCTCGATATGTTGGAAGAAAAAACTTCAATGAATCGCAAGTTTTGGCTTGACAATACCAAAAATGACTTGTATCTTGAAGCTGACGATTGTGTAACTTATGGGATAGCTGATAGAATTGGAGGAATGCATGACTAATCACGTTTCCAATTCACAGGTAGTGAAGTATTCAAAATGCCCATTACATTGGAAATTGGAGTATATTGATGAGATAGGGGACTATGAAACGAATATCTACTTGATATTTGGTACATCCGCTCATACTGTTATACAATCGTATATCAAGACATTGTATAACGAAAGTGTTAAGAAAGCCAATGAAATGGATTTGGATCAAATGCTCATAGATGAAATGAAATCGGAGTATGCTAAGGCACAGGAAAAGGGCGATCCGAATCCTTGTACCAAAGCAGAGATGATTGAATTTTATTATGATGGTATCAAAATATTCAGATATTTGATAGCACATCAGAAGGAATATTTCCCTAAGAGAAACCACAAATTACTCGGAATAGAAACTGGGTTGGGTGTGGAATATGGCCCAGTAGAATTCGCTGGGTATCTGGATGTGGTTATTCTGAATGATACCACTAAAAAGATCAAGATAATTGACTTGAAAACGTCTACCAATGGGTGGAACAAGTGGCAGAAAATGGACAAATCCAAATCCAATCAACTGTTATTCTATAAGAAATTCTATGGAGAAAAGTTTAATATCCAGATGAATGACATTATGGTGGAATTTTTGATACTCAAGCGCAAGTTATATGAGAATATGGATTTCCCACAAAAGCGAATACAAAGGTTTGTGCCCGCAAGTGGTACACCTTCTATAAACAAAGCGATGAATGATTTGGAAACCTTTGTAAATGAGGCTTTCACTGAAACAGGAGAAAAGAATACGGAACGGAAATATCCGGCAAGGTCTGGCAAAAACAATAGAAATTGTACATACTGCCCCTTCAAAGATCATCCAAAGTATTGTGATCCAAAAGATAGGATAAGGGGTTAATTATGACCATACTTTTAAGAATATTATTAACGGATATGCTGGATAATCCAATGGAGAACATAGTTCTGCACAGAATTGAGAAGGCCACAAAAGAACTGAAAACTGGTTTTGCGGTTGAATTTTGGTATATCAAGGGGGAAGTGGGAGTTCCCAGAGTACAGAAATTTATTGATAAAATTTCAACGATGTTCCACTGCCAAATGTCGGTAAAAATGGTAGAATCTGATGCAGACCAACCACATGGATTTGTACTCCCGCCACATGAAAAGCATGTGTGGTTCAATGTCACTCCAATGAGGTACAAGAATTTGCACATAAGTTATAGGTTTGAATATGTGTACGATGGAATAGAAGATATGGGTAACGCTGTATCCGATTTTATCAAAACAGTTAAATTCTATGAAAAACCAAAACAAGATAATAGACGACAAAAAAGGAACGATTAATGAATGTGAAAATCGGTATTGTGGGCAGTCGCAAATATGCCAATAATAGGAAAATGAAGGATATCATATTCAAGCTGAAAGAACGGTTTGGTGACGATGTTGAAATAGTAAGTGGTGAACAGAAGCAAGGTGCCGATGGAATGGCTAAGAAAATAGCATTGGAAATGGGCATGAAATATGTGTCATTCCCGCCAAAGCATTATCCTTACAATAGTTATTGTATTATGGAATCATCCGATTATGGCAAGCCATACAGGGTGTGGTATTATAATGAACGGAATACTCAAATAGCCGAATATTCCGATTATGTGTTCGCATTCATTCCAGAGGGTGTGGATTCTAGGGGCACAATGGACACCGTAAAAAAAGCTCGTAAATTGGAAAAAAAAGTCGTCATTTTTAACTAGTTCATTGATATATATAAATATACAGGAGATAGAAATGGATAAAGACAACACAAAATTAACAACGGTAAAGCTGATCGACGATTGATATAGGCAGTTCAAATTGCATGCTATCAATGACGATTTCACTTTGCAAAAACTTGTAAATCGAACCATACATAGATATGTAAATGACGATGTATATAGAAATGATATGTTAAATTATGATATGCCATTGAGTGGCAGTAAATATTAATCGGAGGTTATAAATGGCTGACAAAGTTATAAAGAATTGAAATGTCGGAGACATAAGAAACGGGACAGAGGTTTTAGCACCAGAACAGAGAAAAACACTATTAATATTATCGGATGATCTGAGAATGTCGTCTGGGGTAGGGACAATGACTAGAGAAATAACTATGGGTATTTGCCATAGATTTAATATCGTTCAAGTTGGTGGAGCTATAAACCATCCAGATAAAAATAAAGTGATTGATTTAAATCAAAGCTTTCAAGACGGAACGGGTGTCCCAGAGGCACATTGCAAGGTGTATCCAGTTGATGGATATGGAAATTCGGATGTCGTTAGACAAATAATGAATACTGACAAACCCGATGCCATACTACACTTCACAGACCCTAGATTTTGGGGTTGGTTGTATCAAATGGAACATGAGATTCGTCAGAATATTCCAATTTTTTACTACGCTTTGTGGGATGATTTGCCAGTACCAATGTACAATAAAAGATTTTATGAATCATGTGACTTGATTATGTCAATTTCAAAACAATCACATTACATCCATAGATCGGCATTAATGGAAACTGACACCAAAATAATTGACATGACCATAAATGAGGTACTAAATGAATATCCAGACGGAAACAATATGGAGACCAGAGTTAGTTATGTTCCGCATGGTATCAATGAAAATGAATTCTATCCCATAGAAGAGGGTCATCCGGAATGGGATGATATGAGGAAATTTAGGAGTGAAGTCACTACAGGGACTCTTGGAAATATCGAATTTATATTCCTATACAATAGTAGAAATATTAGAAGAAAAATGACAACCGATTTGATATATGCATTTAAAGTATTTTGTGACGCTCTGCCCCAAGGTGAAGCCGACAAATGCTTATTGTTATTACATACACAGCCGGTTGACGAAAACGGAACGGATTTGCCAGCTGTAATCAGTGAATTGGTCGATAACTATAATATCGTTTTTTCACATCAAAAATTAGATACTAAGCACATGAACTACCTATATAATATATCGGATGTCACTGCACTAATTTCTTCAAATGAAGGATTTGGATTGGGCACAGCTGAATCATTAATGGCGGGTACTCCAATTCTGGTTAATACCACTGGAGGACTTCAAGATCAAGTTGGGTTCAAAAGAGAAGATGGTGAATATGTCGGAGTAGAAGATTATAGAGATGGTTGGGGTTCCAATCATGATGGTCGATATACTGAGCACGCGGAATGGTGTAAACCAGTCTGGCCTGTTAGTAGGGCTATAGTGGGTTCGGTTCCAACTCCATATATTGCAGACGACCGATGTGATTGGCAAGATGTGGCAATCAGAATGTTGGAATGGTATGGCACACCAATAGACGACCGCAAAGCTTCTGGGAAGTCTGGTCGTGAGTGGTTACTTTCAGAAAAGACGGGGATGTCTGCTTCAGAAATGGCTCGACGATTTGTGGTTCACATGGATGAAACTTTTGAAAATTGGATGCCGAGAAAGAGGTTTTCAATGATTAAAGTTGAAATGCCGGAAAAAGTTATGAAGGAAAATGGCTTGAAACTCACCAAAAAAATTGAACATGGAAATGTTTACATACCAAATAAATAGGAATAGGAAAAATTATGCCAATACCAGAAAATAAAGTAATGTTAGTTTTTATGGCCCCAGTGGCCACAAGATCAGGTTATGGTTCCCATTCTAGGGATATTATCAGGTCTATTATCAAAATGGACAAATTCGATGTTAGAATTCTGCCCACCAGATGGGGTGAAACTCCACAGGATGCGTTGGATTATCTCAATCCGGATGACAGGATAATCATAGATAGGTTGCTCCCTGAGCCCAAATTGGACAGACAACCAGAGATATTCATGCAGTGTACAGTGCCAAATGAATTTCAGGCACCCGGTAAATATAATATCGGTATCACGGCTGGTGTCGAAACTACCATTTGTCCTCCAGAATGGATAGATGGAATGAATAGAATGGATATGAATATTGTACCTTCAAAATTCGTTAAGGATATGTTTGAGAGCCTGAAATTTACGGAGAAGAATGAACAGGGTCAACCAGTAAGAGAAATCAAAATGGAAAAACCCATTGAAGTATTGTTCGAAGGAGCAGATACTAAAATCTATAAAAAGACCAGTGATTTCAGCAGTGAATTAAAAGAGGAAATGTCTCTTGTAAAAGAATCATTTGCATTTTTATTTGTGGGGCATTGGTTGCAGGGTGGACTTGGCAAGGATCGAAAGGATGTTGGAATGTTAGTTAGGATGTTTCTTGAGACATTCAAAAATAAGGCTAAATCGCCCGCACTTATAATGAAAACCAGTGGGTCTAGTTTTTCGGTGTTGGATAGGGAAAACATGCTGGCCATGATTAATCAAATCAAACAATCATTGGGTAACCATAAATGGCCAAATATCTATGTGATGCATGGAGATTTGACTGACAATGAAATGAATGAATTGTATAATCATCCGAAGGTTAAGGCTCACGTAACATTCACTCATGGTGAAGGATTCGGCCGACCATTACTTGAAGCGGTGTTTAGTGAAAAGCCAATTATCGCTCCGAAATGGTCTGGGCACTTGGATTTCTTGAATCCAAAATATGTTACATTGTTACCAGGTGGACTTACTGCCGTGGATAAAAACTCACTACAAAAGGGGTTGGTTGTCGATGGTGCAAAATGGTTCACAGTGGATTATGGTCACGCTGGCAAGGTATTGAAGGATGTGTTTGATAGTTATAAGAAATATACCCAAAATACAAAAATATTGGCGATGGCAAATAAAACCAAATTTTCTATAGAAGCGATGGATGCGGAGTTTTTGAAAATTTTGGATACACATCTTCCAGAATTCCCAAAATTGGTGGACAATCTCAAGCTCCCCAAATTGAAGAAAACGGGTGGCACTGTACCTAAAATGAAATTCCCCACATTAAAAAAATCAAGTAAACTTACTAAATAGAAAAGGGGTAAATCATGAAAAATGATTGGCTGGTTGTAAAAAATGAAAAGGGTGAATTGGTAAAAATCAATGTCGAACCCGAAATATACAAATATGTTACACAATTGGAATACGCAATTAAATTCCCGATTAGGAGCAAGATTGCGGAATTGTATCCCGATAGATTTGGAGGGGAATAGTGTCCGATGTAATGACTGGAACATACGAAGAACTGAGGCATTGGTGATACGACGTAATGAAAATTATACCAAGAAATCAGAATATGGATTATGATAAATATCCATATAGGGAATTGACTGACAAAATGACATTCAAAGATCAGGTCGACGCTGGAATAGGCGCGTGTAGGAAACTTGATCAAGACCCCGAATTTGCGTTGTACTATATGAAATATGATAGGCGGTCAAAAAAGAATGCAGATGAAATTGATGAGATAGAACTGATAGTTATAAACCAACGTGTAAAAATAATATAGGAAAAAATAATATCTTTTTTTATCTTTTTTGATACTTATTATAAAAGGAGATTACAATGGATAAGAAAAATTTAAAAATTGATTCGAATGTGCACAATAAATTAAAAGAATATTGTGATAATAATTTTTTGAAAATGAGTGAATGGGCGTCTAATATTATTTTAAATCATATATTGGAATTGGAAAAAAATGATGGGAAAAACTAAGAATAAAGGAGTTATGAATGAGTAAAAATGAAAATTATGAAGGTGAAAGGGTCATTACCTGCCCCATCTGTTTTAATGATGAAAAATGTTTTGAGGATATGCATGGTGATTTTTCATCGTATTTGTGCTTCAGATGTGGATACACAAGCAATTCACACTACACCAAAGATTCTGCCGAGAGAGCCAAACACATAGGTAACACCCCCGAACTTATAAAGGGTCTGGAATTTTTTGATAACGAGCGAGAGCTCTATTGGTATCCTAGTGTACTTAATATGGGCACTAAGGGTATCATATTTCCGGAGGGAAAAGAAGATAATTGGGTATGGAAATATGCCAAAGTAATTGATATTCCAGAAGATGAGAAAAAGGATTACCCTGTCCCTGGAAAAGATGGTGAATTTTATGACACCAAATTGGATGTAGATGGAGCCGAATCGTTTGACAAATATGATTTCTTGTCAGCGGTTAAAGGCATGGGCATCACTGTGGACTTATAAGATGGCTGAAGAGAGAATCAAAATAAGCTGGAATGAAATCGAACCGGGGATGATTTTATCATTCGTATATGGTGAGGGTGCCAGAAAGAAATGGCGTACTTGTATGGTACTAACCGACCCATTAGATTCTAGGGCTTGGCTCACGCGCAAGGATGGATCAAAAAACAAAGTGGTACATACGCTCCAGCTAAGAAAACAACAAAAATTACAATTACGTGGGACCAAGCTCAGAAGAGTATTGAATCATTTTGGCGGTGTTATCCGTGAGGAAATGGAAGGATTCAGACACAACCGCATGATTATTGGTGACATCAAAAACTCATACCCAATGCTCAGTCCGATGCTCAAAGGTACTGATGTATATAGGATATTGGAAGTAGATAAACTAAAGACTACAGCGTTGTATCTTATAGATTATAAATTTCCAAGAGACATTAAAATACAAAGGAGATACTAATGATATCATTTTCAATTTTATCACATAATGAAGGTGAAGATTTAGGTAAATTATTACATCAGATTGCCACCAAAAGTGATTTGGATTATGAGTTTGAAATTGTCATAGTGGATGATTTTAGCACAGATAGTAGGACAATGGAAATATTAGAAGAATATGGTAATGTGGATAATGTGCATGTATTCCAAAGGAAATTGGATATGGATTTTGCCGGACAGAAGAATTTTGCCAATTCAAAATGTGTGGGAGAATACATATTTTCAGTCGATGCCGATGAATATTTCCCTGACAATCTTATTGCAAATCTGTATGAATTGGTTAAAATGAATGGTGATATTGATTTAATGTGAGTCCCCAGGATTAATCTTGTGGGGGGTATTACAAAAGAACATATTGCCAAATGGGGTTGGAATGTGAATGCACAGGGTTGAATAAATTTTCCCGATTATCAGGCCCGCCTTTTTAAGAATTCTCCAGACATAAAATGGAAAAATAAGGTTCACGAAGTTATCGAGGGCGCGATGACTATAAGCCGACTACCAACGGAACAAGATTGGTGTTTGGTACATAACAAACATATAGATAAACAAGAAAAACAGAATGAATTTTATGAGACCATTTAATGAAAATTGTTATAATAGCTCCGAAAATACAAGAATGGGTGGACATGGATACAGTGGCAGCGGCAAATTGGTTAATTGAAAATAATAAACAAAATGAAGATTATAAAAATTTTACATTGGAAAAGAGTTAAAATATGGATATTAGAAAATGCCCATTAAAAGTATTAGGACCTCATGGTGATGAGTCGGATGTTCAAGCTTTAAGGGAAGTTATTGAAAGTGGTTGGTGGGGTAAAGGCCCCAAGGTTGAAGAATTTGAACACGATTTTGCAAAAATGGTTGGGTCAAAACACGCCATAGCGGTTACTAGTAATTCACATGGTCAAGACTTAATTATGAAAGCCATGGGATTCAATGGCATTGATGTTATCAATCCAACGATTTCATTTGTAGCTACAGCCGAAATACCATTATGGAATAATTGTACATCGAATATAGTCGATGTTGATCCAATTAATATGAATATAACGGCCGAAGAGGTTGACAAATGGAAAACCCAAGATACCGAATTGGTGATTGCCGTAAATATGGCCGGAGTTCCAGCTCCCATAGAGGAAATTAGGAAGGTGTATGGTGGATTCATCATTGAAGATTGTGCCCATAGTTGTTATACTCCAGGTGCTGGAATGTTGGGTGATGTGGCCGTTTGGTCATTTCAGGCTGTTAAGACAATGCCTATAGGTGATGGTGGCATGATAACATTAAACGATGATGCATTGGCCAAAAAAATGAGAGAAATGTTGTGGTTCGGTGTTACGTCGACGTGGAGTAGATCAGCCGATTCTACAGGGACAAGACCTGGTTATGCTTGGGATTACAATGTTGATAAATTGGGATATAAATATTATATGACTGATTTGTATGCGGCACTTGGATTATCACAAATGAAAAAGCTTCCCAGATTTTTAGATACTAGGAGACACATCCAAGAGAGATACAATTCAGAATTAAATTCCACAATTCAAAAGCCCCCATATAGTGACACAGTTCAATATTATTGTATGAAATTGGAAGATAAAAGAAATTATGCTCCAGATGCATCGGGATATTCTGGTAAAAGCCGCGACGATTTAATAGGTTATTTGGCGGATAAAAAAATCCATACATCTGTGCACTTCAAACCATTGCACCAATACGATTTGTTAAAAATGGATAGGGAATTCCCAGTAGCTGATGCTGAATGGGTTAAATTAATTTCACTGCCATGCCATAATGGGATGACTGACGATGATATTGATTATGTCATATATTGGGTAAATAAATTTATCGAAGAGGAATATTAAAATGAAGCGATTAATATTGGGAGATGGATTACTTGGTTCTGAAATCGCGAAACTCACTGGGTGGGATTATATTAGTAGAAAAAAGGATGGACTTGATTTTGCAGATATTAATACTTATTCTGAAATTTTAAATGGGTATGACGATGTAATAAATTGTATAGCTCATTGCAATACTTATGATGAAAATATTGATATTCATTGGAATGTCAATTATAAGGGTGTTGTGAACTTGGTTGATTATATTATGAATAAGGGGATTAAATTGGTACACATATCCACAGATTATATTTATTCAAATTCACAATCAAATGCATCCGAAACAAGTGTTCCAGTACATTGTGAAAATTGGTATGGTTATACCAAATTGTTATCAGACGCGTATGTGCAACTTAAAATGCCCAACTATCTATTAATTAGGGGGACACATAAAGAAACTCCATTTGAATATAATGGGGCGTATATAAATCAAATAGGCAATTTTGATTATATTGATGTTGTAGCTAAGATGATAGTGGATTTGATAACAGCTGAAGAAACTGGCATTTACAACGTGGGAACGGAATTGAAAACCATGTATGATTTGGCTAAAAAAACGAAATCGAATGTAATGCCAATAAATGAGAAATTTCATCATACCATGCCATCCGATGTTAGCATGGATTTAACTAAATTGAATAATTTTTTGGACGACAATAAAAAACTAACAATTCTACTAAGTGTTGTCATGTTATATCATTCTGAGGCGGATGAAGGAGAAAATCAACGGGCGGGTGACTTTTAGAATCACTTAAATTATTAAAATATATTGATAAAATCCATAAATCAGTCGATGGGGGAATTAATTTTGATATTATTATAGTTAATAATATTTCTGAAAATACTCTTACAAATGATCTTTTGTCTGAAATGGATAATCAATCCACTAAAAATGGCAAAATTATAGTTGTTTCCAGAGAAAATATTGGAATTTCGTTTGGTGGATTTAATTACGCGTTTCAAAAATTTAAAGATGATTATGATTACTGATTTTTCACGGAAGATGATATTATTTTGAATAAGCCCATGTGGTATAAAGACGCTTATGATGAATTAAATAAAAATATGGATTCTGATAATAATATTGCATATATTACTCCCAATGGCATTAATAGGGATCACAGTAGTAACCATGTGCTTAACGGGTGTGGTTTGACTCATAAAAAATTTTTAGATGAAATTTGTTTGATTAATAATGGGGAGTTGCCGCATGGGAAATTCAAGGGGAAGGACGGGTTTGTCCCAGATAAATGGGTTGCTATTAATACCGAAATAGAATTTACCAACATATTGATTAGAATGGGATATGACTTTAAGGATATTTTATATGACAATGAGAAAAAAACCAGATATTCAGATTCTTGGTACACTGCTGTAAATAAAATTGGAATACGTGGAGGAAACCATGGGCAAAAAGATAATTATAAATAATAAAATTGGATTTGTGTGCACTATTCATCAGAGTGATGCCCATAGACCAAATGGGTTTGAATTATTTAACAATTTTGTGGAATCATTGTATCAATCTTGTGAATACCCATTCATGCTATATGTATTTGACAATGGGTCTACAGATAAATTTGAAATTGAAAATGATGTTGATAATATGAAAATTATTAGGGTTGATGATCAATATGCTAGGGGGGTAACTGGAACTTGGAATGATGGTATTAAATTGGGACTGGCCGATGGATGTGATGTGATGATAATAACGGAAGATGATGAAATTATAGATAATTCTATCAATAATTTAATTAGTGTTGTATTGTCTCACCCACTTAATGATAATGCAATGTATGGTCCTGTTAGTAATGCACCAAATAATGGTCACCAATCAGCGTCCGAACCAACTGGAAAAATCTTTGAGATTGATGGTACTCCCACAAAAGAATTGAACGGATTTTGCATGGCCATGACCCGCAAAACTATCGAAGCCAATTATTATGATACCGACAACTTTTTTAGCACCGATTTTGAAAATGCGTGGGGTGGTCAGGACGTTGAAGTTCAATCGAGAGTTGGTCATTCAATTGTGGTGGGAACTTGTTATGTTCATCATATCAAACAAGGTGGTTGGAGAAAAATCAGGGATGGAAATTATGAAAAATAATAAAGTTATATATACGGCCATCATCGGCGGGTATGATAAGTTGATAGAGCCCAAATTTAAACCCAATGGTTGGGATTTCGTGTGTTTCACTGACAGGGAATTGGAATCTGATACTTGGGAAATACGCAATACCTTGCCATTATATACAGACAATACTCGGACTGCGAGAAAACATAAATTATTAACACACAGGTATTTGCCGGAATATGATTTCAGCTTGTGGGTTGATGGTAATATAAATATTGTTGGCGATCCCATTGAACTATTGCCATATATAGATAATTGCAATTATGCCACATACGATCATAATCAAAATATTCTCGATCCTAGAAAATGTATTTATGAAGAAGCTAGGGTGATATTGAATTTTGGTGATATCAATATGAAAAGAAATCCTGAAAAAGGCATGGGCAATTACAAGGATAACCCCGATGCCATTAAAAAGCAAATGATAAAATTTAAGGAAGATGGATATCCAGAAAATAATGGTTTGGTGGTTCAAATGGAAGTCTTGAGGCGGCATAATGAAATGGATGTCATAGAAGCAATGGAATCTCAATGGGATATATTGAAATATTATAGTAAACGTGAACAGTTGAGCTTTAACTATATAGCGTGGAAAAATCATTTGAGATTTGAATATATAGAAGGGGATTCCAGACTTAATAAATATTTTGTACATACTGGAAAGCATGGTGGCAAATAATGATATTTTGGAGAATTATTGGAGATAAATTATATTCGACGGGTGAAGTGGAACAACTCGGATTTAATGAAAATGATGCATCTTACATACCAGATGAGTATCTGGAAAATGGTGAATTTGTAATATGTCGAACCGCCTTTGGTTTTGGTGATTGGTCAATAATATCGGCCATGCCGAGATTGTTAAAAGAAAAATACCCAAATTGTAAAGTGAATATCCCAACGGTGGAATGGTTTGAAAATACATTTGGTGATTTGAAATATAATTGGTCAAGTTGGTCAAATCCATATCAAATGGCACACGCTGTGTTTGATAATAATCCCTATGTGGATGGATTTGTATATCCAAAAGATGGTGATATATTTCACGATCATTATAGAATTTACAATGGGGAAGACACACCGCTAGTTAAACAGATATTGAAATTCTGGCAGTTTTCGGAAAATGAAATGATTGATAATCAACCAGAACTATATTGGAGTGATAAAGAACGGGAATTTGGAGATCGTATAATAGCAGAAAAGGTGGGCGATCTTCCCTTTGGGGGATTGCTGGTATCGGATAGATGTGATGAAACTGATATTGAATTACTAAATGGGGCACTGCGTGATAATGTGTATCCATATTTTTATCTTACTCCCGAACCATTAAAAGGCGGGCATTTCAGTTATGTGAACCCGGCTATGGATTTGAGACACATGGATATCAGGATTCAATTATATATAAGGTCTAGAGCTAAATTGAATGTGGGCAATCAATGCGGGGTGTTGGACACACTACCTAGATACGCCGATGTATATTCAGTGCAACGCCAGTATCCTCTTGGCGGAAATTTTGTAGAGGGTGAAATTTATTTAAAAAAGGATAATCAATAATGGAAATTTTGGATTCAATACCAGACAAGAGAGAATATACAAATACAACTTCATTGAAATTTAAAGAAGATTTGATTGGATATTTTACAGAAAATAAAATGCATACCATTTTAGAAGTTGGGGCCGATCGCGGATATACGACAAGAATTCTCAGCTTTTTATTTGATAAGGTTATCTCATTTGAATTCAATGAAGAAAAACTTGAATTTGCAAGGAAATTAAATTCCGATAGGGATAACATACAATTTATTAATAAGGATGTGTATCGCAATGATTGGGAAGTGGGCCAATATGATGTGGTTTTTATAGATTGTGATCATCAATATGATAGTGTGATTGCCGATACAATAAATGCTATCAAATGGGCGGACAGGGAATTGTTAATAATTTATGATGATTATGGTCACCCTACCACTGGAGTTAAAAGGGCCGTGGATGATTTGTTGGAAAAAAATGATGGATTGTCATTGGTGAAATACATGGGTGAGGCTGAAGGGTCTGATTGCCGACCCGGATTGATATTAAAAGATTATGAAGGGGTCATGTGCAAATATGTCTAATATAGTATTTATTCCAAATATAGATGTTGGTGATAATAGGAGCAACCCATACTCCTATTCCATCAAAAGCTGGGAAAAGTGGTGTGCCAAACATGATTGTGAATTGGTTATTTTGGATCAGTTATTATTCCCCGTTGAAGAAATTAAAATTACATGGCAGCGATGGTATGTGTTTGATATTCTTGAGGCCAATAATATGAAATTGGGTAAGGATGATCAGGTGGCACTAGTTGACGCTGATATGGTGGTACATCCAGATTGCCCCAACTTTTTTGAATATACGGATATGAAATGGGCTGGGGTATTGAACAACGGCTCTTATGAATGGGTTGTTAGGAGCATCAATGGGTATGGTGATTTGATGTTTGACAATGACCGTATTCATCCTTGGGAATATATAAACAACGGGTTGGTCATATTCAATAATAAACACAAGAAATTCGTCAAATCCATTACAGATTATTACTGGGATAATCAACCAGAAATTATTGCCAGTTATGATAAAATCAAGTGTAGCACTGACCAAACCATTATAAATTATTTGCGGGTTTTGGGTGGGATTGAAACTACTTATTTACAAGACAGATTCAACTTGCAGGATTTACATAGCAAGCAGTTATTGTACCATGACCCATCAAATTGGTGGGGTGATTCAATAAGTAATTTATTACAATCTGGATATGTATTTCATATAAACGCTATACCTTCAAATAGATTGAATAGGACAGCCGGATACTGGATTAAACGGTTATACAAGGAGATGTACCCCAATGATTAATGTGGCATTTTTCACAGAAAACGGATTCGTAGGAGAAGTTCCTAGAAATCACAGTAACATGCGAACGGAATATTCATGAATGGTTGCCACTAGAGCAACACATTACAACATTCACGGGCCGTATGATCCAATTGCAACCTATGATTTGGGCATAGTAATTGTACCCAAAAACAATCCACAGGTGGATATGGACAGGATACGGGCAGTATGTGATAAGGTGACCATAATGCAAGAGGGCCCATCAACATTTTGGCAGGATTATTCAGTGCCAAATCAAATCCATTTCTTCAATACATTGACTGAAGCCGATTTCCTATTATGTCATAACAAACAGGACCAATTATACTACAATGGGTTGACAGGCAAGGATACGTTTGTCATGAAGTCTCTAATGATACCCGACGCGATTATGACAACGAGCCCGCGGGAACCTACCAATTCGGTCATGTTGGGGGGCAATTGGACAAGTTGGTATTCGGGTGTGGATTCCTATATACTGGGACAAGTATTCACTCCAGAGTATGAACTGTATGCTCCATCTATGGGTAGGAAAAAAGAAGAAGAAAATGAAATCGAAGATGTAAATTATTTCGACTATATGATGTGGCAGGAATGGATTGATTCCATAAAAAATATGAAGGTTGGGATTCACATGATGAGAATATTTGCGGCAGGGACCTTCGCATTGAATTGCTCATATTGGGGCATACCTTGTATTGGGTATAAGGGGTTGGATACACAAGAAACGTGCCACCCGTTGACATCGGTTGATTTGGGTGATATGGAAAAGGCTGGGCACATTGCCGAAAAATTGAAAAATGATAAAGGGTTTTATGATCTGTGCTCTATGGCGACTTTAAAGCGATACGAGAAACACTATTCAGAAGCCGCATGGTTGAAAGACTGGAAAAGTATAGAGGAGTACACAAATGGATAAAATACCAATATCGGCAGGAAAAGAAATCGCTGAAAAATACGGATATGATCAAATTGTCATAATTGGCAGAAGAGTTGGCGACGATGGGTTGGAGAGTGTTACTACATACGGGATTGACAAAGCACATTGTGGTGTTGCCTCTAGAATGGGTGATTACATTAAATATAGAATAATGAAATGGGAGAAAAATGGATAATATCAGTCTCATCGTTCCATCGAGGAACAATTTAAAATACTTAAAATGGAACTATAATTCGGTTAGGGCATTGTACCCAAATGTGGAGTTTTGTGTTTTTTCAGATTTTTCAACCGATGGTACTGTTGAATGGTGTGAAGAAATTACAGAAACGGATACGAATTTTAAGTACATTGTAAATGATGGAACGTGGTTTGGTAAGAATGCTGGTGAGCTAAGTCGCATGGGTCACACTTTGGGTTACGATATGTTAATCGAGGACGTGGCCACCAGAGATTTTGTTATGATATGGCATGCGGACATGAGTGCATTACCCAATATGTTAGAGAATATGATGAAATATGCCAAGAGTGGTCGGGTGATTTCAGCGACACGTATAGAACCTCCGCTACACCCGCCAGGACCCGAAAAGGAGATTGTTGACTGTGGCATCGAGCCCGAAGAGTTCAATTTGGAACTGGCACTATCAGAGAATGCCCGTTTACAGAAAAACCACGTGGATGAAACTTCAGATGGTATTTTTGCACCGTGGATAATCACAAGGGAAAATTTCTTATCTATGAATGGTCATGACCCATTATACGCCCCACAATCAAAAGAGGACAGCGACATTTTTAATAGATTCAAATTGGCCGGATTTCAGCTGATACAATCCCGTGACGCGTTTTGTTATCACATGACATGCCGTGGTAGCCGTTTTAAGGATGGTGCGAAAAGAAATCCCACTGGTGAGGTGTTTATGAAAAACCGTGAAACGGATGAATGGTTGGCGCAGAACATACGGAGCACACGCAATTTTATTCGCAAGTGGGGAACGATGGTGAGACATGATAACATGTTACATCCGATTGTGCCACATAAATACAACATTGGATTTGTGGTGAAAAACTGTGATGCTCAACTATTAATGGGTTTGGAACCTTGGTGTGACGCCTTGTATTTGATGGAAATGGGTGATGGGGATCGTGATATTGTCCGGAATTATATTGAATTGGAACAGAATTTTACATTATATAATTTGTCCAATAAGATTTTTGTAAACATAGAGCCCCCTAAATCGAGAGAAGATATATTGGTGACATTTGACGCTAAAGAATTGACTTCAGAAAATATGAACATACTTGCACAGTTGCCGGATATCATAACAGATAGCGGCGATGTGGGGGAATTCGATTTGGACCCATTTAAACTAAATATTAGAAATATGTCATATTATGAAGATACACTAATAAAGGCTGACAAGTCGGGCAAATTAAGGAGATAATATGGATTGGTTGGAAACTCAACAAAGGGATAGGGAAACTTGCATTGGTACGATTGACGCTTATCAATATGCAAACGGACCTTTTCCAGATAGACCGGGTAAATATTGGATATTTGCTACTGGTAGTTTTTCCAAATATTTTGATGGAAATAAATGGGAACATTCCGAATACGGATGGCACGGATTTACGGGGTATAAATATGATGGATATGGTAGAAGAATAGATGAATAGGAAAGCTATAGTAACTGGGGGTGCTGGGTTCGTGGGCACCAATCTAATTAAGAGGTTGGTAAGCGATAATTGGAAAGTGGTATCATTGGACAACTACTGTATTGGTACTGAATCCAATCATGTAGATGACAAGAGGGTGTCATATTATAATGTAGATTTGACTGAAACATCGGATTATGATTTTTTTATGAATGATGCCGATATCCTGTTTCATCTAGCGGCAATACCAAGAATCCAACCATCATTGAAACGGCCCAAGACCACATTGGACAACAACCATTTATCAACTGTCAATGTTTTGGAATATGCCAGAAAAAATAACATCAAAGTCATATTTTCATCTTCATCATCAGTGGTTGGGAATGTGTTTGCAAACCCATATACGGTGTCAAAGCATAATGGTGAAAATCTATGCGGGATGTACAAACATGTTTATGGATTGGAGATAGCGATGGCTAGGTTCTATAATGTGTATGGACCTCACATGATAGGAGATTCAGAATTTGGCACTGTGCTTGGAATATGATTGGAGCGGTACAAAAAAGGTATGCCGCTACTGGTAACCGGGGATGGTACACAGCGGCGTGATTATACCCATGTGGAAGATATTGTTGATGGGCTGATATTAATGGCGGATAATACAGAAATATGTGGTACATATTCTCCAATTGAACTCGGCAGGGGTGAGAATTATTCACTAAACGAATTGGTCAGATTATTTGACTGTGCTGAAGTAGAATATGTGGACAGACCAAAGGGAGAAATGGCACATACTTTGCGGTATGATAAAGAGAATGAAATCAATGGTTTGGGTTGGAATCCGCAAAGAAATGTAAAAGATTTTATAAAAAACATGAAATAAAGTTGTATTTGGGCAAATTTGCCGATATATATATATAAAAAGGGAATCAAGGTTATGGAATACAAAATAGGTGTTATAGGTATGGGGTTTGTAGGGACCGCCGTGCGAGAAGGATTGGTAAATCATTACCCAATTCATACTTCAGATTTAAATCCAAAAGTAAATGAGTGGAATGGTAATGATAACCATTTAGTATGTGCCGATAATATCCATGTATTGAATCGGTCAAATATCATATTTTTATGTGTTAATACTCCGATGAATAAGGATGGTAGCTGCAATACTGGGATACTTGAGAAAATCATTGGTGAATTTGATAATGTTGGATTTGATGAAAAGAAAATAGTGGTGGTTAAATCTACTGTTTATCCGGGATTTACGGCAATGATGAATAAACGATTAACAAACCCGAATTTGAGTATCGTATTTAATCCAGAGTTCTTGACTGAAGCGAATTTTATTGAAGAATTTAAGAATCAAAATAGGATCGTATTGGGTGGACCCGAAGAATCAGTTAATTTTGTGGTGGATATGTATCAAAAAATATTTCCAGATGTTGATCGTTGGGAAACTGGAATATTTTCACCGTGTGCTCATTACTTGTGTACGGATTCCACAACCGCTGAAATGGTGAAATATTCAGCCAATTCGTTTTTAGCGACAAAGGTATCATTTTTTAATGAAATAAAACAGATAAGTGACAAATTAGATGTTGACTTTGTCGAATTAATCTCGTATATTGTATATGACAAAAGGATAGGAAAGTCTCATTATAATTCCCCGGGGCCCGATGGAAAACTCGGTTTCGGTGGGTCGTGTTTCCCCAAAGATTTGAATGGCCTAAAGTTTTTAGGCAAGAAATTGGGGGTGAAAACAACGATGTTAGATGCGACTTGGGAAAAGAATTTAGAGGTCAGACCCGAAAAGGATTGGGAACAATTAAAGGGTAGGGCGGTAACAAAAGATGAATAGTATAGGGATTGGGACAGTAAATTCAAAAGCAAAATTAGTAATAGGATATTCCACAGGGGATACCGAACAAAAATCGAAAAGGAACGCAATGGAAACGCCGGAAATTAAAACGTGTCAATATGCTGTACTACCAGATGGGGTATTTCAGCCAACGAGTACAACCATTGAAACGATACCTCCAGGTATCTATCAAGGTGATGAGAACAATGGTGCAATAATCATGCAGCTTAAAGAGCAAAATATCGGGGACTTGATTATTTTTGAGGACAGTATGACCGACATGATCATTCAGGAATTTGATAAATTTTGGGAACTTCAGGAAAAATATGAAGAAATGGGTGAAATTCACAAAAGGGGTTATCTGCTTCATGGACCTCCCGGTGGTGGAAAAACTTCATTGATTGAAATTATCAAGAGCAAGTTCGTCTCAGAAGGTAACATCGTTATCGAATTTAACCACTACACAATGCAACTTGTTAAAGCTATCAAATCCATTGAACCAAACCGTAGGGTTATGGTAACAATCGAGGATATTGACGCTTGGGCAAAGGGCTCCAATGAAAGTACAATCTTGAACTTTCTCGATGGTGATCAAGATTTTAACAACATCGTAGTATTGGCAACAACCAACTACATCGAACAACTTCCAGATAGAATCGTAAACAGACCTTCAAGGTTTGACAGGGTTGAATTCGTAGGATTCCCCAACTCAGATGAACGTGAAGTGTATCTCCAGAAAAAATCAAAATTCATTTCTGAAGACATGAAACAATGGGTGGACACGACTGAGAACTGGACATTTGCACACATCAAGGAATTGCTGTTGGCAACTGAAGTCTATGATATCCCTTTTGCGGATACTGTAGCACGAATCAATGTCATGCGTAGAAAAGAAGCTCATTCAGATGACTATTTGAATCAACTGCGTGGAGAAAAAGAAAAAGCCGGACTGGGGTTTGGTGGCAATAAATAATATGCGTTACGCATTTCTCATCCCAATAGGCGATTCCATATCTGGAAAGCTCATCCCCCAACTCCTGAATCTCCAGGATTATACAAAACAGGTGGATGGTAAGATTTTTACAATCGCAAATAGAACACATGTTGACGCACGAAACTGGCTGGCAACAGCCGGTGGCGGGTTCAAGAATCCAACTAACCTAATTGATCAATGCGAATGGTTAGTGTGGTTGGATTCAGATCAACAGTTCAATCTTGGACAGATTAAGATGTTATTGGACAGACCTGAAAAATTTGTAAGTGGGTGGTATATCAAAGACCACGCTGGGCAAAGAAGTCCCCAAGCTATGGTTGCCCATTGGGATGAGGAATATTTCAAAAAGAATGGTTCAATGCAATTCTTACATGAAGATGAATTGATTGGGAAAAAAGACCCAATTGAAGTTTCGTATGTGGGGTTTGGATTCGTGAAAATACATACTTCCATTCTAAAAGAAATGGAATACCCATATTTCAGACAACACGTTCAACACATCGGTGGGTACAAAGATAATTCAAGCGAGGATGTATCATTCTGCTTGGATGCATACGAAGCGACTGGTATCAAACCACTTGTCATTCCACAACTAAAAATAGGACATTTAAAGGAGATAATAATCTAATGTCAGAATTATTAATAGGCGCAGGACATCGTAGAAAGAAATTTATGCCAATCGGTTCAACGTGGTCCGAGTTGACAACACTTGACATTAATCCACTGTGTAAACCCGATGTAGTGCATGATTTAAACGACTTGCCATATCCATTTGGGAATGAACAATTTGATGAAATACATGCATACGAAGTATTAGAACATTGTGGTACTCAAGGCGATTTTAAATTCTTTTTTGGTCAATTTGATGAATTTTACAGAATACTAAAGCCAAATGGGATTATATATGGCAGCGTTCCAACATGGAATTCCAGATGGGCATTTGCAGACCCTGGACATACTCGCATAATAACACCGGACACATTAAGTTTTTTATCACAGGATATGTATGTGATAAATCAAGAACAGCCTACCAGTGATTATAGAGAATGGTATGATAGTAATTTTAAATTAATTTTTAATAAAACGGAAGGTGCAACTTATATATTTGGACTTAGAAAAATTGGACACTTGAAGGAGATAATAATCTAATGGGATTTTTTGATGGAGTTAAGTACGCTGGCTGGAGAGTTGGTCAGTCAATAAAAGAGACATGGGACGATATTGGAAAACCGCGTAAGTTCAATGACTATTGTGACGACTGCGGACGTGAAACCGAGCATGTTATTAGCGAGGAATTTTACGGAACTGGGTCGGATACATACCAAATATGTCAAAAGTGTGGCAAAAAATCATCAGCTTATTAAGATGGGTAGGGGTATAATGAAAACCACATACGAAAATATAATGGCACCCGGACAGGGTGTTGTATCATTGGTTGATTTTATGGGGAACGATTTGAGTGTGGTTAATGCCGCACGTGTGTCATTCGGCAAACGCGCTGATTTATTGAACAAAAAGGACAAGGTACTGATTAAGTATTTGGCCGAAAACAGACATACTTCACCATTTGAACATGTAACATTTACATTCCATATTAAGTGTCCACTATTCATTGCAAGACAATGGCACAGACACAGGACATGGTCATATAATGAGGTTAGCCGCCGGTACACATCAGAGAATATTGAATTTTTCGTACCAACTAAGCTCAGACTGCAAGACAATACGAATAATTTTCAGGGTAGTGCCGGATTATTGTCTGAGGTCGAGGCGGAAATCCTTTCAGTAAGTATGGTAAATAATTGTAAACAATCCGTGGGATTATATGAAGAAATGTTAGATAGGGGTGTAGCTAGGGAACAGGCTAGAATGATACTCCCACAAAATATGTACACCGAATTCTACGCTACAGTGAATCTATGGAATTTGGCACACTTCTTAGAATTGAGAATGGATGAACATGCACAACTAGAAATCCAGCAGTATGCTGGAACATTATATGAAATTGCAAAAGATGTAGCCCCAATATCGGTTGAAGCCCTATTGGGAAAAACAATAAATAAGGGGTAATTATGTACACAAGAGTTGTTACAATGGAACGTGGGAATAAAAAAATTAAATTGGTGGGTTGCGTTCACATTGCACCACAGTCATATTTTGACAAATTACAACATGAGTTGGAAGAGGGATTGGTACTATTTGAATCGACTTCTTCAAAAAATGGTGAGAACGAGCAATTAAGTAATTTGAAAACCGTATATGGTATATTCAGTGAAATTACGGGATTGATGTTCCAAAAGGATGCACTAGATTATTCCAATCCAGAATGGGTTAATTCGGACTTATCCATTGAAATATTGGAATCATCCAATGAAAAATTTAAAGTGATGTCCACTGAAAAGGTGAGTGACGCCGTGGAAATGTTGGAAAATCTGGGTGAAGAGGGCAAGGAACGGATTGCTAGTGTATTCAAGTGGTTCCTAAAATTGATACCAATTATGAGGGGAATTGTTCCATCACGTCTGGGTCCAACTATTATCGGCCTGCGCAATGATAAGGTGATTATTGATACATTCGAACAAATGATAGATCACGATTTTATTACAATTGCATACGGTGAGGGTCACATCAAAGATTTCATCAAAAAATTTAAGAAATTCAAATTTAAAGTGACTGAAGTTCGCAAGATTATGGTGATGGATTAATGGCCGAAAGTAAGGAAAGCATTTTGGAAGACATTCTTCGATTTGGAGAGGGATACCCAGAAACGGTATTCACTATTCCATCCGGATGTCAACACGCATATTCTGAAGAGAAGGACGAGAAATTGGTCAAAGTGGGATTCACCAGTCAATATGGCGTGATTAATGAATATGTGTCAGAAGATGGAAAATCATTTAAAATCAACAAAATTGTGTTTCCGGATGGATTCGAAATTGATGTTGATACATTACTGGAGGGAAAGTAAATGAAACTGTACAGGGTTGAAAACAAAGCTACAACTAATGGTATGTGGACAGACAAATTTGATGGAAAATTGGTATTGGAGCACCTGTCCGATAAACGGCTGGCTGAAATGCCAATGCCCTATGATTCCATCCACAATACAGATGGTAAGGATTGGAAAACGGCTGTAGGTAATATGGCTGATATGAGTTATTGGTTCTCCAAACAGGATGTTGAGGAAATGATGGGTTATGGGTTTGTAATGGTCGAATTTGATTCAGATGAGACTATTGAAATGGGACATCAGATTCTATACAACGGGGGCACTCGTACAAATGTAGTGGACGTTACAGATAAATTCTTGGCCAGCGTCTAATGATATTCTATTTAATACCTAAAGACCCATTGAAAGCTGACTGAGAATATGTCACAATTGGTGAGGAAAGCTTCGGTACATTCTATGCCGAAAAAGGATTGGATGCTCTCGTTAAATCCATTGACAGGGGGTTTGAAGATCAAATTTCCATAAAGGATGAAAAGGGCAAAGTGTGGGATATTCAGAAATTTTTGGATATATTGGAAACTTTAAAAATACGAAAAAATTAAAGATTTCGCTTGACTTTGTCGTTTTTATCTTGTATCTTGTGATATGAAACGAAAGGAAACGAAATGAAAATACAAGTTTCGACGGGTAATAACAACACCCAAACGAGCACAGATGAGAACACTACACAAATTCAGTTTGGCAAAACTGTATTATTTTTAGTGTCCGTCGCATTGACAATTGGAGCAGGGGCCACATTGGGCTTCGCCGCATCCATTCTCTTGCTGACATGGTCCCCAATGGGGCTCTTATTGACATCATTGGTGGCATTTTTACATCTCATTATGGTATCGGCAAGTATTGTCACGATTTATTTAGTACCGTACCACTGGGTAGCATGGTACAGATTAATCAGGGGCATTTAATATGGGATTGATTGTTTTTGTTGTAATATCTCATGCTGGGGGAGAAGACGAGATTATGTCAATCCATTATACCAAACCTGCGGCCAAAAAGAATCTGAAAAAGATTAAGAAATGGCCCATTTTTACGGAAGATGCTGGATTTAGTATTCAGGAGCATGAAGTAACTTAACACATAACCGAAAGGAATGCAATGAAACGCATGAACTTTAAATGGCGTATTGAACTACGCCGAACCGAAGCCCTCGAGCGAGAAGAGGACAGAGCTAAGAGGAGCACTGCAAAGCAGATTGCCCTCATCAAAACCCGTAGGGGCGATTCCACAAAGGAATTGGCACGACTACAGGAGCCCGTGGTCATAGACTAATGGACATCGGCAGTAAATCTAAATGGCCATCGCGCCAATTATCTAATTTTGCACTATCCCCATTCATAGTCGATGGGGTTTCGTGTGCTAGTATGGAAGGATTCATACAGGCGTTGAAACGGAAAAGCCACGACATTCAGATACATGGGTGTACATTGGTTGGAATAGGTGCAAAGAGATGGGGATCGGGTCCTAAATGGTGGAACCGACCTCCAGAAAAACAATTATGGTGGAAAGGTCAGGGGTTCCCCGCTCATGGCCGGACCCACCTCGAATTGATTGAATTGGCTCTGAGAGCTAAATTCACACAGCATAGTGGTAGTAAACGGGCTTTACTGGCCACCGGGGATGCAAAATTAACACATAGTATTGGTAGAAACTCCAATACATCATTAAAAAAATCCGATTTTTGCAGACTACTTATGCAAATTCGGACAGAACTACAAAAAGAGGATCAGTAGAATGCCACAGTATGATTTGGAAGATTTCGAAGATTTGGAAGAAGTATCCACAGAGAAAATTAAACGGAGTGGAGCCAGAAAACCCAAGAAATCTTGGAAAGAAATCAATAAGGCGAAAGAACGTAAATTGGCTAAAAAGGTACTCACTAAAAAACGTAAAAATAGTGAGAAAATGATGAATATTGAGGAAGACTATGAATAAAACTGATACGGGTGAGGCTGCCTTTTGGATACTTTTAATTATTATGGCATTAATAATAGGATTCACTAATAGTTGTGAAAACCCCATATCGGACAACTACAATATTTCAGTCGATCCTCGATTGGATCAGGATTCAAGTGGATATTTTCATTTGACATTGGATAGGAACAGTTGGCAAACAATTCACCGATTTACAGGTCAGGTGTACCATGATGGTACTGCCGTAGAAAATGTTCGAGTAGAGTGGGAATCCGATAAGAACTGGATTTTGTCAGATACTATTGGTTATATTTCAACTTATAGTTATACGAGTGACCTAATATATATTGCCATTGATACTAGCTACATATACTTTGGACAGGAACAATTCATTGTGCCGATTATTAATCCAGTATCGTATTCAAATGCAGACGGTGAATTCAATATCATGTTCGCACCCGTCTTATCACAACGCGGTGATACCGCAACTGTATTCATGAATTCACTTGATAATGGGTTACAATTTAAAGTAGTATTGGATTGAAATGAAGCAATACAAACCAAATGGGCACTATTCAATATCAAGCCCAGACGTGGACAGACACCTTTCAAACATCTTAAAGGGTCAACTCATAACTGATATTAGTCGCATGATGTCGGGTCAAAAAGATACGGAAATTGACATGCACAATCCATCTATAGTGGATGTGATGTTAATTGTATCCAAATTAATCATTGACAGGGATCGGCACGACATTCCAATCCCAGAAGATATGGACCAGACTTATGGTAAATTGTTATCTAAAATTGTCACAAATACCATAAAAACTCTGGATAAACAAACGTAAAATTCTCCAAAATGATATTTATATACGAAAATATGTATATCAACGCAGTATAAATTGAGAATTGGAGAACCTTAGATGGCACTAACAGCACGTGATAAGGAAATCATAAAAGAAATAGCTTCAAATATTAAACAGGGTTCTGCTGAAGATTCAACTTCTAGGTGAGAACTAATAGCCGAAATAAAGGCCCAGACCACTATCAACACCCAAATATTCGATGAAATTAGGGCAGTTGGTACAAATATGGGCAATATAGCAACATCCCTAAACAATGGGATTACCGAGAAAATCAATACAACCGCCGAAAAGGTTGAAAACATTGAATTCGAAGTTAAAGACAAAGACGGGGCCTTAAATAAATTGTATTCTAAACTCAATTATTTCTGGATTCCGTGAGTTGGTTCTATAATTGGTATCATACTGATTATAATCAAAATATCAATGGGATCGCCCATATAGGAAAAGGTAAAAATGAAGGTTATAAAAGTGGGAGAAATGGCGTATCAAATACTAACCATGATTCCATATTCAGAAAAAGACAACATCGAAATTCACAAGCGCACAGCTACATACGATGTCTTAATTCAAAACGATAAACAACAACTTCTGTACTTCTGCGATAAAATAGAAGATGCGGAATTCACCGAGATTGATATCTCACTACAAAAAATAGAGAAAAAAGTAAAGAAAACCGTTGACATTGTGGTTTAAATCTTGTATCTTCTAGCATGTAAGAAACACTAATATAAAGGGTTATAAATGAAATGAATGATTTTAATAAACTCATTGAGTTGCTCGATGAGTATGGTTATTTAATAACAGAAGACATCTGCCTTGTCGAAGATAAAGAGTATAGAATGGTTACCATTGATGGTAACAATATTCGTGCCGCATTTTGTGAGGAAGGATATGGTGGTTATAAATCACTAGATGGTAGGGTTGCCATTGAAAACGCTGGCGCGTTCAATAAGTGGAGCCAGGCCCCCGTGTCACTCCCCATACCAACTACAGACGAACAGAGGGAAATCATAATGGGACAATTGGAATACTGGGGTACTGCCGGAGGATTCGAACTGTCCAATGGTTATGCCGAACCGATTACTAGTTATGATGAATTGATGTAATGATATTATTCACTACATGGGTTCTCGTCATCATTGGTGTGGGAATATGGACCCGCGCGGAACAAGGTTCGTCTTGGGCTGAATTCGGAGCTGCAATGATATTCGTTTGTGCAATTCTTGGGTTTGGTTTACTTGGTGGGATTGTCCCAGTCGATACAACAATATTCAATACAACCAATGATATTTACTGGTTACAAGATAGTACAGCGGTTATTGTATCATATTCCGAGGACAAGAAAATGGTTGAACACATTTCAGATCAAAAGGTATTGGATTGTGTGGAAAATGATAGCGTTAATGTGGTGTACAAAACGAATAGAAATTCCTATGGTGGGAAACTCGACGGTAGGTTCATAATAACAATTTACTCCGATTCAACCAAATTTATTATTAGAAGGACAGGCAATGGGCTTTAAAATTGGTGACATAGTAACATTAATTCCGTATTTGGAAGATGGCAAAATGTACGGGCATGACTCGTTCCATCACAGTACGATGCATTTTGATGGTCAAAGGCAAATTACTGGAGAAGATGAGGACAGGGGTTGGTATTTGGGTGATGATAATACCTTTACATTTACGACCGAAATGTTGAATTATTCAGCGTCAGAATTCCCAACTCCAAGGGAAATGCGACCTGGGGATATGGTTAAATTGAGGGTTAATTTGGTTGAAGGTGCTAGATATGGCAAACGGTACTTTTCCAATGCGATGTATTATTCTGGGGTTCGTAAAGTACGGGAAGTTTTCCAAAATGGTGTACATCTGAAAGGCAACCTTTCCGTATATGACACCGAAATGTTCGACCCACATGTTAATCCAGAAACAGATATACAGAGGTTGGAACGGAAAATTGATGGAATTATGGAGGTCTTAGGAATGTGTGAATATGAAGATTGAATTTAGTAATAATAGGTATATTGTAAGTTCCAAATGGGGCCCAATTGCATATTTTAATTCATACGGTGGGGCCGAACATTATGTAGAAATGAATAAAAAAGTGTATGCGGTACTCGATGGCAATGGAAATGTGGATAAGGTATTTTCAAATAGACATCAGGCCACATTGGATGGCCGCCAGATAGTCGAACTATCGGATATTAACGACGATTTAATGGAACAGGAAGAAGACGAACCGGAAGAAATGGAAGAGGACAATGACTGAGTATAAGATCGGGGACAAGCTTATTGATTTAATGACAACAATAGAATACGAGGATTAAACGTGAATTTTCAAGAAGGTGACAATGTAATAGTGACAGATACAAATAATGATTACCCCGATATGTTCCGAATTGGCCAATCCAGAAAAGGGGTTGTGGTTGAAAATGATGGGAGCTCCATGCCATATTGGGTTGAGGTTGAGCTCGATGAACCCGGAAAAACTGACGATTTTTGGTTTGTACCAAAATCAGTTAGTGCGGGGTCCCCACATCCGCCAGAAATTATCAAAAGAACGGTGGAAGAAATATTAGAATCAATTGAAAATCGTTTGGGCCGTATGGAAGATATAATGGGAATCGCTGAATACGAGGACTAAAAGTGGGACTTAAAGAATTAAAACAGAATATGAAGATTGAAATAGGTTATGACATAATTGAAGTCTGGGACAATGGGGTTGAATACGACCTGATAATGTGGAAATATAATAGGGTACTTGGACAAAAATGGGTGGTAAAAGTGATAAAAGGTGATGAGGTGCTAGAATATGTCAACTAAATTCGAGATTGGGGATTGGGTTGTTTTGGATGAAAACCCCGGAATATGCGCGGGATGGAGAATCTATGACTGGCCGGCCCAAGTTATTAAGTATTCACAAAATGCTAGTGGATCGAGAACATTCGTGTTGGATAATAACCATACATTCGCCGGATTCCGGATAAAATTGCATTCGAAAGGTACACTATCCGCAGCGGAATACATAACACCAATAAAAGACCCTATGGAACAGATATTAAACGAAATAAATAACAGATTGAAAAACATAGAAGAACTATTAGGAGTAGAGCATGAAGATTAAGGAAAAAGAGTTAAAATTACTATGGTTACTGGCTGGATTATCAGATGGTGCCATGAAAAATATGTTGGAATTACAGTACGGCAAATCGGCTATACTCAAAGTTGATTCGCGGTCACAACACATGTTTACAACCCTTGATGAATATTACAAGTCCGAATATCCAAAGGAATATGCGGATCACATCGCGTGGGCTCAGGAATTGGAAGATAATTTCAGGCACGATGGTTGGAATGAATTTTCATCCAGAATTCCAGCGACTACAAATATGCGGGATGAGATTAAAGAGATATTGAGTATCTTAAAATCGGTTGAACAAGAGGACTAGAAATGAAAGTTGGAGATAAGGTTGTAATAACCAATCAGAATTATGCGGAATGGGGGGTTTTACAGGGTGCCATAGGGGTTATTGTAGGCATGGGTGGTGCACCCAGTTATATTGATGTGGAAATGGATTTTGCACATAAGGGTAGTAGCAGCCCTATTATTCACGTCGACGAGAAATCTATTTCTCCCATAACTAAGATGGATGATGACCCATTAGTTGACGTGTTGAAAACAATCAGTAAGGAAATGGAAATTACTAATAAACGACTTCTAACAATAGAAACCCTACTTGGGATATGTGAGGAAGAAAAATGAGACCAGGAGATATGGTAATGATGGTTGACCCGGCAACATTCAATCATCATGACCCCCCCGTGTATTATCCGGGTATGTTTTTCGGGGGTTCAAAACAGATAGAACGCATCACCCCAGATGGATACCTATTATTAAATGGACGGGAGGGGTGTTATAATTCTAGATGGGTAACACTTGCGGACACAAAGGGAATTGATAGGATTGCAGCTATTGAGAATAGGCTGGCGACATTGGAAAAGGTAATAGGTGACCTTATAGGAGCGTGTGATGAAGATAGGTGATAGTGTAAGGTTAAGGGACTCCAGCACTTGGGATTGGGGACAAACACCCGGATACAGTTCTGATATGGAATTTGGGGGATTTGCCAAAATTACGGGTACAAGTCCATCAGGTTATTTGATGTTGGATGTAAAAACCGAGTATGTGTATAATGAGAATTGGTTATCAGTAGTTTACATCGGCGAGATGTTCTCCGTTGAAGATGAAATAAGGTCACTTCATAAAAAAATGGACTTGATATTGGAAATTTTGGGAGCGTGTGAGCGTGAGTAAATACAAAAAAGGCGATAGGATACGGCTTCTACAGGGTCATAGTTATTTTGGGTTGTCGGGATATGGGGTATATAGTCACATGAGCCTCGATGATGAACGACATTGGCTCGATGTCACTTATGAAGGTGAATCCTATGGGCATCCATTCCTCTTTCTTGAAAAACATTTTGAACTTGTGGGTCATCCCGTTGAAGAAGAGGGGCAATATTCAGATCATGATAGAATCAAAATGTTGGAAATAAAGATGGATCAACAAGCCCTCCAAATTAAAATATTAAATGAAATTATTTACGCTTGTGAGCAAGATAACGGTTGACTTTGTCAGTATAATCTTGTATCTTCAAGTATGAAAAGAGAGGTATCAATGAAAGTATTTTTAGTCACCGGGGATTGGTGGGACGATGGTTGTCACGAGTGTAATAGCGGTAGTCGTCACACTACAAAGGTATTCGGCAAACGGTCGGATGCTGAGGACTATATCACTGAACAGAAACAGAAATCGTTCCGAATTACTTATGATATTGACGAAATGGAAGTAGAGTAAAATGGATCATTATAAAAGAAAAACCTTGGCTGAGTTAGAAAAAATGACTGCCCAAAGGTTATTGAAGTATTATCAAATGAAACGAAATTCATTGTATGGATTTCAGGACATGGATTTCTCCATAGAAAATGGAGAAGAGTATGAAGCCGAACGTGACGCCGAGTACGATTATGTGGAAAAAATCAAACTGGTTCTAGAAACCAAAGGACATGTGGTGAGAAAAAATGACACTAATAAAAAGAATTAAACGAGTTAATAAGACTAAATTGGCAATCATGATTGTTGCAATCATCGTGGGATTTGTCGCAATATCACACGCAATCTACGGGGTCACGATAGTGAATCCCTTGATAATCTGGTGCTCAGGTGTTGGACTCATCTACGCTGGCATTTACAATTTTGCTGTACCACATCCAATAGATAGGGTCAATAGATAATGTAATATGGAGTAAAAATGACTGAAATTAAAGAGAAAATTGAAGATTTGAGAAACGGATTCAACCCTACATCGGTAAGCCTCATCCTAGATGAGTTGTTGAAGAAAATTGAAGAACTCGAGTCCAAACTAGCCAATCAGAAATCCGAATTCCAATCGGAAATTATATCGGCCGCTGGAAGAAGATAATGTTATTGACCATTGGCAAGGGTCATTTGGTAAGTATTGATCCAAATAAGATAGGCGATACTGTTAAAGTTGACCAGCTAAACGGGGAATTGAAATTTACTCCGGATATGTATTTTCAGGGGAATTTCTATGTCGAGCGGGTGGATTGGACTGACAATACAGCTATAGTGAATGGATTGTGGTATTCATTGAGATGGTTGACTAGAGAGGGCCCTGAAGAAAGGCATTCTGAATTGGATGACTTGAAAGCCGAGGTAGCTGAATTGAGGAAAATGATAGAAGATTTTATAGGAGCGTGTGAACAGGATGTCTAATACAGATTTCAAAGTTGGAGATACTGTTAGACTAACCGATCCCAATGGGGTTAGTGCCCTAGCAGGGTTCGATGGAACCAAAAAGATTATTGAAAAGAGTGCGGCGAATAATATTAAATTGGATAATGATCATTGGTATGACCCTAGTATGTTGGTACTTGTGAAAAGACCAATACCAGGTGCTTTAAATGTGGGTGATTGGGTTACTATAAATAAATCACGTATAGCACCAGCGGAATACAATTATTTTGTGGGCAGTAAACAAATAGAACAAGTTGATAACCATGATAGTACCGTTTACTTGTCAAATCAAATGTGGTATAGCTTTTCATTTTTGGAAAAAGTGGAAAACACGGGACCTGATTTGGAGCCTAGGATAAAGACACTTGAGGAAAAGATTGACAGCATGGATAAGAAAATGGATAAAATTTTAGAGATATTGGGAGTGTGCGAATATGAATAAATATGAAATAAAAATAGTAACGGAACACATGACAAGAAAAGAAGTCAATGCGTTAATGGGACTATTGGGTAGAGCTGGATATGCTGCCTATTTGGGTTATGATAAGTCCGTATGTTTCACCGCTGAAGAGGGCGATAGTGTTACAAAAATTAAAGGGAAGTGGATACAAGATGACTAGGATGAGAGATAAGATAGATGTATACGAGAGTATATTTCACAGGATACAGATGTTGCGAGAGGTTGTTATGGATAAGGATAAGCTCCTTGAGGTGTTGGATATCATAGGTAGTTGGTCCTATGCACACAGGTCTGGCAACGGTGAGCTAAGTGAGAACGAGCAGCAAGAGAGAATTGATTATCAGTTTAATAAGATGAAGGAAAACCTTTGGGGTAAACAAGAAGATATTGATGCCACAATGGAAAAATGCATGAAAATTATAAAGGAAAATGAAGATGAGCGAAACCGTACATTATAGAGGACGACTGGTTCCTATCAATATGGGAGACAAAACTGTTGAAGAAGTGGCCAGAAAATTAGTTGGTGGTGGCAGGGTTAAACCCCATTTTGATGATTATGCCGAACAGCTGATATATGATCATGATAATTATACCGTTCTGAATGGTGCTATTTATGAAATAGTCGAAAAGGAATGGGTCGATGTTGATGAGGATATATTCAGATCAACCAAGAATGGTAATGGTACTATTGATTTTGAAATCAAATATTACAATGGTGGCTGTGGATTCGAGGAAGCCCTTGAGGAAGCGATTAAAGATGACGCATAATATGAAAATGGGTTTGGCTTACTATGGTGGCCTGATCCTGGTTTGGGTCTATCGCGGGGTTTTTAACAGCTCTGGGACTATTAATTGTTTCAGCAGTAATATACAATGAAGCTAAAGGGTAAAATAGTGAGTAAATTTTGGAAAAATTTGGGATCGGGGTTGAGTGTATATCCAGATGCTGGTGAAACGTGGATGTATAAAGAGGACAGCCCGTGGGGCAATAGTACAATTAAAATCATCGACCGCAAGGCGGGTTGGGTGTTATTTGAAATTGATGAAACCGAAGTATCAATTCCACAAAGGGATTTTTGGTCAATGTTTAGGATGGCAGAATAATGGATTTAGTAAAAGTAAATGATTTTAGTGTGGCGGTAATGATTAAGTGGACTTGTCCAAAGTGTGGTAAGGAACATGAAAACCATTGGGAGGCATCACCATATAATGCGGTGGCCGACGATGGGTTGGATCAGTATTGTGATAATTGTGAAGAATGGTTTGAATTAACTATGTATGAGACAAAATAAAGCTTGACTTTGTCAAAATAATCTTGTATATTATAGTATAATAAAAAAGGAACAAGTATATGGCTAGATATAGATATTTTTTAACGGATACGGTGGACAATACCGATTTTGGATATGAAGCGGATTATGAAATATTCGTTACCGACGAAGACGATTCGTCACAAGAATGGGATGGAGACGACATCGGTATCCATACTGAGGGGTTCTTGGAAATTATGACACCGCTGGAAATTCAGGGTGAAGATATGGAAAATGTGTTTACTGGGTACTACATTCCAGCATTCCCGACATTTGAGAGTGTGGCGACACATCTTGAATCGTTTGGATGGATACTTGATAAGGATTTGGAAGAATAATGGATGGTATGTTACATCTGAAGGTAATTTGGTCATTTGCATGGCCAACCATTAAATTTGTCTTAGTGCTAATGGTGGCATTTGCCTTCATTGGACTGGGAACGGCATTTCCAGCTGTCAGTGCGTGGATAGTTGGGATAGTTGGAGCAATTGTAGTCCTTGGATTACTTGGACTGGTATATTATGACAGACTTACAGATATGAGGGATTTGGATAATGGATAAACCACAAGTTAGAACAACGGAGTATTTGGACTTTCTTGAATGCAAAGCATTCATAGCTGACAAATTGGGTTACGATTTACGTGATACTATGGGTTGGCGGAAACTTCTGATGAAGGACAGGGAACATGAAGTTGAATATAGAGATTGGTGGCACCACTTCTTAGATTACAATGATGTCAAGAATGATAGCTACTCCACATATTACTTTTGTGATATGTTAGAAGAGGGTGAAGACTGGCAAAAAGAGATTACCCAAGCTTGGATTGATGAATTCGGTGAAGAAGGTATGTATTGGATGTGTTGGTAATATGAACGATAAAATTATATTTTTGGTAATTGGAACGGAAAATACCGACCATTGGGCGGACACGATAGTGGATGCGTTTATGGATGAACATGAAGCCGGACACAAATCATTGGAATTGAACAATCGAGATGGATTATCCAGATTGTATTGGATTCAACCATTTTTATTGAATGATGCGATGAACATGTTATTCGAATTTTATGAAGAAAAGCGACAGGGAGATTAGATATGAATTTAAATGCGATGATAGGTAAAACGATTGAGTCGATTACAAACAAAAATAATGATGAATTGATTTTCATTGTGAGCGACGACGAACAATATATAATGTATCACGATCAAGATTGTTGTGAGAGTGTGACTATTGAAGATATCATTGGTGATTTAGATGATTTGGTTGGTAGTCCACTTGTTATGGCCGAAGAAGTTGTGAGTGACGAGAATCCAGACAAGGTTTTGGTGTCTGAAGACGATTCGGACGATGAAAGGGGATATTATCCAGACTCGGAAACGTGGACATTCTACAAATTTGCTACAATAAAGGGGTATGTAACTATACGCTGGTATGGTACAAGTAACGGGTATTACTCAGAATCGGTAAGTTTTGATAAAATTGGAGAAAGGTGGCGGGATAGATGAAAAAATTAATTAAATACACAGGGTATGTGTTGGCTTTTGTGGCTGGTGTATGCATTACATCTAGTTTCTATGTGCCGGCCCTTGTACTTGGGTTGACATCAATGGGGATGGTGATATATGGGTCGGAATAAAATGATTATAACTAAGGAATTTGTACCTGAAGCACTATCGTTTGTAGTATCGACTGTGGCCGCAACGGTCTTGTCATTCTTTGCACCCGCGATGTGGTTGGTCGCTGGGTTGGGATGGGCAGTTATATTGTACATAACTATTAAGCGTTTTATAGGGGCGTAACCAATATGAATAGTGAATTTGGAGAATTCCAAATTGGGATGTGGGTCAATCTCACTGAAAAGGCTTGGGAACTGGCCCGAGAAAACCCTTGGGCAGATTGTGTGGCCGCCAAGTGGCCCCAACAAATAACCGGACATCATGACAATAAAATGGATGTCACTCTAAACTCAGTTGGACCAATTGGAATCAGGCATTTGGTACTGGAAGAGAATCAGAAAAGGATTCCATTTATTCAACCACTTACATTGGAACAGAAAGTGGATATTTTAACAGACAAATTCGATGAATTACTAACCAAATTGGACAAGGTAATTGATTGGGATGTATTGGAATATGATAATTGAAATATCCTTTTTTAGACAAAACCCTACAAATACAGTAAATGATAGGGATATGTGGTGGCTGTCAATGGATGGCCGAAGGGATACTCATTTTATAGATGATTGGGAAATGTATGAATTTATTAAGGACCAGACATATGTGGGCCCAATTGGTTTATAATTGATGAAACGGTATTAGAACATGATAATGGAAATCAAACAGCGTAGGACATTCTGGGGGTTGACTTTCGATTTGGACATAGATGGTTCTACAATGTATGTTTGTCATTGGACAGAAGATGTAGTAAATAAAGGATTAAAGGCGTGGCCCATGGCAGAATGGGGTCCAACCTTTGAAGAAAACGCAAATTATTATATTTGTGAACATGAAAAGGAGTAAGTATGAACAGTGAGATATTGGGTGGAGTTTTGGGGAGAATTAAAAAGAGATTTATTTCTGAATCCTAGGTTTTGGGCCGGATTGGTTATGATATGGGCTGGAATAGCTATGGCCAGTCTATCGTGGTTTCCCGGTTTGTTGGTGTGTATAGTCGGATGGACTTTGTATTGGAAATTCCTTGGGGGATATCACAGATGAGCTGGAGATGTCTACCTTGGGTAAATTTTTCAATAGGGGTATGGTGTTTGATAGTTGGAATCCTTAGCACTACACCATTTTTGGGCCCATTGAATATATTTCTTGGGGTATTGAATATTGCGGCGGGGTTCCATACAATTTATCTAGAGAGGAAAAACTCGTGGATGAGAAACTAAGTACATTATTGGAATCATTGAACTATCGGCATCAGATACTAAAGGATGAATTAACTAGTATTGATAGAATGGGCACAATTGAGGAAGAAATAGAACGTGCAGGGATCAAAGGCCGCATGAATGAGAACGATTTAATGGTCGTACACATCCAGAAGATGTTATTGGATGGTCTTAACGATGACGACTAATATTGACGAATATAGGGAAGAATTGGAAAAAGAGGTGATTGAATTCGTCAAGGATTTGACCACCAGACAGCTGAGATTCGTCTATAGAAATATGGTGGCAATCAAAACTGATAATCCAGAGCTGATAGACTTAAATGAACAGAGAATCAAGAGGATGATTAAAAATGACAAGAAGTAAAATACCCAAAAAGGCCAAAGGTAATTATCTCGGTGGGCCCCACATATATTCACCGCCAAAACCTAAGCCGGAACCTACCGCTAGAAGGAAATTCTCTGAAATGAGCAGGGAATTCCAGACAACCATCGTAATGATATTGGTATTATTGGGGGCCGGATTATTCTTCGGATGTCCAATATATTTTCCAATCTTTGGCAAATGGCTGGGAATAGCAATATTTGTTTCAGCTGGATTGATGTTCTTATGGAACATGTTGTATATGATAATGGGAATTGATGATGACTAGAAGTAAGATACCCAGGAAACAAGGGGTTAATCCGTGGGGTGCCACGTTGTATCCGCCCAGCCGACCACCACCAAAAGTACATCCCAAACAATTATGGAATTGGGACAATTTGAATGTTGAAACTCAGGCGGCTATTTGGCTGATAGGTGCTATTATGGCAATCGGTTTGGTGGTAGGTGGGAGTATTATGTTGCCCACCCTTACATCATGGTTGTCATTGATCTTGGTAGTATGTGGAGCTCTGTATGGATTTGGAAACTTATCATTTTCTCGTTAGAGGAATTCTAATGAGTAGAAGATCATGACTAATCCGCCCGATGAAATGGTATTCAGGACCGACCTGTATGTGGATTGGGTGTTAAAGGAATCTGGGATGGTGCTCGATCCACCTGAATGGATTAAAAATTTTGATGGTAAGTCAATGGAATGGTGCTTACAGCAAGGTCAGGGGTTGTTGTGGAAGGACAATTTTTTTGAAATAAAAGAAGAATATATATGTGAATATGACGAGGATAGTTAATTGAAACAAAGAGATATTGCGATACCACGACCGGATCACATAATACATTGTGGCAGCGGTACATACACTCACGCTATTGTGGCGTCGGTTGAACCATTTATACTGGTATCAGAACATGGTGATATGTTGTGGCAGGGTGAAGAGGAATATGATTTTTATTATATTGGTGAGTGTCATCCCAGAGTATGGAAAGCTGTAAAGAAACGAATTAAACGAACAGAAGGAATTAAAAAATGAAAATAGTAATTAACAGGTGTTATGGTGGGTTTGGATTATCTCCAAAAGGTGAAGTGGAATTGATGAAAAGAAAAGGAAAAGAGATTTTCTTTTACGAGAATGATTATAGTGGTGGGGATTGGAGACGAGTTGATCCCGAACCTTGTGGCCCAGGTGTATCCATGACTACACTTCTAAAGGATTATGGTGCAACCTTTGATGGTAAATATGACAGTGGGGATTATGTTTATGTGTCTGAGGTGGAACGCAACGACCCAGATTTGGTGGCGGTTGTTGAACAATTGGGCGAGGATGCCGACGGTGCGTACGCCGAACTGGCAGTCGTGGATATTCCAGATGATGTAAATTGGGTGATTGATGAATATGATGGTGTCGAATGGGTTGCCGAGGAACATCGTACGTGGAACTAAGATTTTTGCGTGCTTTGGGCAAGTTAATACATATATATAGATAGGAGGGCGTATGCAAGACATTTGGGTAACAAAGGATAAACCTATCTTATATGACAAATGGATTAACTATAATGGCAGGACATGTTCAATAAACAGGTCGGGTGCTGGGTATTCCAATGGCAGGCCATATCGGACATTTGAGAGGCGTATGAGGAAATTGGAACGTAAATTGAAAAAGATTACCGAGATAGTTACGGTGTGCAAATACGATGGGTGATCCGATGGTAGCATTTATAGAAGCCTATACTAAACCGGGTGTAAGGGTAACATCCACTGGTACATCGTCTATAACCAGTGATACAACGAGTTATTCCACAGGTAGTTGCATAACTATAGGCGGCTGGACAATAGGCCCCAGTGGTCATGGGTCACCGATGGGCAACCCCTATTGGGAACAGGATATCAGGTTGGAACTATTGGATGAGAAGATAGCTAAGATACTGGAATTTGTGGAGATATGTGAGCATGGATAATAAAATGACACGTATCAATCAAATGAAATCCAATCATAATGTTGGAATTGGTACTACCCATAGAAATTACGGTACTGGCATTGATACGCACTATTTTGATAGTATTGATAGGAAGATGGCGGCATCTTGGACATGGTATGAGAAATCATATCATTCCGCATTTAAAAGGATTGATGAGTTGGATAACAAAATTAAACGTATAACCGAAATAGTGGGAGCGTGTGAACATGAGTAAAAAAATGGCAATGACCAAGGAGCAGATTCGGAAGTTGACGGATATATACTATAAAGCCGATAAATTAAATTTGGCCAAAATGAGTGATATGGATAGATTGATGAGAGAATTGACATCGGACAGGGATAAGAATTTGATCAAGATCGCTCAGGAATCTTCCGATATCAATGATCGGGAATCATTGTCCACATTGAAACGGTTGAAACTATTGGAACAGGATATATCAGAAATTAAGGAATTATTGAAATTTGGCAGTATAGAGGAATTATTGGATATATGTCAAGAGGAAGACGAGGATGAAGATGGCGTGGTTTAAGAGTAGACCCGACTATGAGGAATTGGATAGGGATATCAAAACCGATAGTGCGGTATATAGTGAAGAACAAATGGCGGCGGCCCAGAAGGAATCATACGACAAGGGATTCAGATCAATTCCAAGTGAGGCCACCGAGATAGATAAGCGGTTGGAAAAGATGGAACAGATTGTGGATAAGCTAATGAACCTATTAGGTGATCCAAAGGATTTCGAAAGTGAGGACGAGGAACATGAGCTCGACACTTAAACAATATCAACAAACTCCTCCGGGAAAGTTTAATGGTGAAGATAAAGCCTCACGGGCCAGAATGTACAGATTACTACAAAAAAGTGGAATCGCTAATCGCTCGGATAGGATGGAAAACCTCGAGAGAAAGCTGGATTTCATATTACAATTTATAATGATGGAAGACGATAATGACTAATGGAATAAATCCTTACGGAAATAAGCGAATCCCTAAAGAGGATGTAGTAGCGGCAATTGCGGCTACTTTGTCTATGCGCCAAGCTGGGCAACATTTGGGTGTATCGTACAAGACATTTCAGAAATATGCGATGGAATATGGAGTCTGGAAACCACTGGGATCGCCAGCTGGGATACCTCGACCAAATAGGAAAGTGACATATTGGACTGGATGGAAAAGACTGGGTCAGGAACAACATCTGAGACTACAGGATAAATTGGTTACGGCTGGCAAATTGATACGAGTATGTAACAAATGCGGGTATGGTAAATATAGAAAATGGGATACTCAGCATCCGCTGGTACTTACCTTTAAGGATATGGATGAGAAGAATTTGGATATGGACAATATTGAACTATTGTGTTATAACTGTTATTTCATAACCTATGAAAAGGGTCAATTCAAAAATAGAAAACCTTTGGGCGACGATAGGAAGCCTGAAACTATAGCGGAAGAACAAGCACAATCCATTATAGATAACGCAGAGGACACCGAGGAAATCACAGGTGACGATCTAATGGGTGAGCTAGGGGCCAGTATGGCGGAACTATTTAAGAAAACTTAAAGAAAACGCTTGACTTTATGGTTTTTATCTTGTATCTTGTGGTACGAAAAGAAAAGGAAAAAATGAAATCATTTAAATTTTCACTAAGAATCAAAGGATGTGATGTAATTTTCAAAGAGGGCATGGAACCTGGTGAGATATCTTCACAGGTTTTGGATTTCCATACAGTGAATGAAATTACTCGGACTGGGTGAAATCCCAGAGTTTGACGACGGCGGATACGGTCCGGATATATTTGTCAAATTGGTAGAAGATACAAATACGGTGGTATTGGATGAGTTTAGAATCACTCAAGTTTAAGATAACAAATATAGAAGAATGCAGAGATATCCAGAGTATCCTATTTAAAATGGGGTACGAATGGGCATCGGGTGGCAAGACGGTTCAATATTGTACCAGTGCCCGCGCACTATTTGCCAATGAATCTGCATGGGGTGGAGCCATAACATACGGGGCACAAGTCGACGATGATTCATTTCATGAATATGGCGGTAGGGAATGTGTTCTGAGAAGTGGTCATTTATACGATAGGGGTTCAGGTTTCCGTGTATCTGGTGATGATATGATGATTGATGAGAGTAAGAGATACTGGAAGAATCAGTATTTCAGGTTGACTGGCAAGGAAGTATCTAATAACAAGGAAATGAATTATACCATAGATTATGTGGATTATTTGGAATCCCAACTAAACGAATTTAATGACGCATTGGAACAGGAAGAATAATGAAATTGGAACAGAACAAATTGTATAAGGTTGTCTCCGATTGGGATGGTATGTGTGAATATTGCACTTATCACGGGTCATATTGGTGGGACACCGAGGATGATACAAAAGTGAACGATGTTACTGATGTTTGGGATGAAACCAATGAAACATGGATTGACATTGAAAGGTGTTGGGATTAGATATGATTAGGATGAAAATTCATGTACATGATCCAATCCATTCTGAGAATGTTCAGGATGCTCTATTCAAACTGGGGTATTCATGGTCCATTCATGGGGATCAATTTATGTACACCGATAGAGAATATCTATTTGGTACGGAGAATGGCGATATCCTACAAAGTAGGGCTCCATACGATTTTGACGATGATGGTAGTGTTGAATATATACTATTTAAGGGTAAGCTGATTGAAAAGGGTATGGTTGAACAACGCTCGAAATGGGAAATTGAATTCAAAGGGGGAACCAACTTGAATGCCCGCAATAATCTATTGGAATATTCAGCGTGGTTAGAGGCAAAATTGGATGAATTCGAGGTAATTGATGACAATAGGGATTCGTAGGCTTATGGTAGACCAGAAACGGCATCCACTAAAATGGCATTCATATAAAACGGAATCGAATTTGTTAATACCGCATCGTGATTATATTGTGGAATATGTTGATATGGATAAGATGGCTGAAATACAAGGTTATATGTGTTCGTCTGAATGGGCTGTGTGGTATGGGTCGTATTTCTATTCAACCTACAATGAATCCAGATTAGATAATATAATACGATTCAGGGAATCGTCGGGAACCAACTAAATAAAGGAAAAAATAAATGAATGACAATGAACGATTATATGGTGTAGACGTGAGAGAGTGGTTAGAACGATGGGATGCTGGGACAAATGTTTGGAGCGTTGAATTGGGTGGCCAAGGCCTCGGATATGAACAAGCCATTCAAATCACTGTCGCGGAGTTGTTACGAATCATGCTCGATACCAACAGGGATTCTTCAAAGTGGGCTGAGAAAGACAGTGGATCGTGGAAAAAGGATAGACCCGAAATAGAGGTTCTCGCGTTGGATAATGATGTAATAAAGAATTTGGGGTCATCGGGTGCTCAGTTTGGTGCGGCAATGGGGATGGCGGCCAGATTACATATATATGGTCCCACAAAACTATTTGTTGAAGCTGACAATGATAGGTTAATCCAAGTCAATAGGGAATGGCCACAATCGGTCGGTCCCCTATCAAGTATATTGGATGATGACAATTAATGAGAAAAATACGAAATAAAATATGGTATGAATATCCAAAGGATAATCACATGCTGGAATCACAAAAACTGTACCATACGATGGACAGTACCCACTCACCATTGAGCATCCCATTGCAATGGTGTGGTTCCTACTGGTATTGTGGGCAACTTGATGAGAAGATAACGGGCGTTGATTCGTTCAGGGAGATAGAATAATGATGGAAAATGGAAAACCAATATGGTATGATCCCAAAGAGGTCGAACCACAGAAACTTACAGAATATACAATATTTAATGGAGCGGGGTATGGCAAGGCCACATATTATGGCTCATACTGGCAATATTCAAACTCAGACCCATCAACTGATGGTACAAGAGTGCCGAGGGTTGATGAATATACAGAAGCGTCGATATTCGATCAGATAATGGATATCTTCACCGAGCTTGATAATCGCTCGGCTAAGGCGGACACAATAGATTTAGGAAAATAAACCCACTGGTCTGTTCATTTATCAAATAGTAGTATTTACTAGAGGGTCAGATGCTTTAGTGGCACGGGGGCAGGCCGAAAGACTGGGTTACATAAAGATATGCTCATATATAACTAAAGTGGAGTATCGTCGAGGAATAAACTAGACAATAAGGTCAGTCCGATGTAACCCGAAGAATTAAGGATAAGACAATGGAAAACCCGTGGATGATCGTAAAAGGGAATGAATGGATGCTTGGAATGCATGCTGATTATATGGTAATAACACCAGATTCAATGGTAGTTGAACAAGCTACTTATTATGGCAGTTATTGGTTAAGGGATACTAAGAGATTGGATAATGTGATTGAATTTGCTCTAATGGATGATTATGGGCAATACGAATTAATGTACGATACCCAACCAATGCCACACGATTGGTATGGTGAAATATAAATGGAAACTAGATGGCTTAGCCCAAATGAAATAGAACCAACCCTATTGGAAACGTATGCAATTCAATTTACAGACGTATCTGGATTGGTTTTGATATACAGCCCAGTAACCTATCATGGGTCATATTGGATGCAGGGTACTGAGAGAATAGATCATCATCGAGTAACCAGTTATAGAGACATTGGGGGCTTTCAGGGAAATATGGTATTTGGCATCCTACCTTCCAAAACGGGAAATCCGTTCAAATCGCGTCATGGCCGCTATGAGAACAAGCGCCGCTAATATGACTATATATTACATATTATTTGGGATAGCGATATTGAAGGTATTATTCGATATGCACGAAAAACGCGGATTTGAAGATTGGTGGAAATTTTGGGAATAATTTGGACGGACCCCCATAAGGTAGAACCCCAGTTATACACTACAACGCACATACTTGTTGAAGGTGAATCTGGGCAGAAATATGAAATGTTGGGATACTGGAATGGATCGCGATGGGATGACCCATCGACTCAGAACTATCTCGATGACTTATTCAAAGTGGTGGGCTGGTGCCACCCGCATGACTACGAACGCAGGAAATCGGATATACCATACAAGCCATATTCAGTAAAGTATGATCCGGATATGGGAAGAAAAAGGAAGATTGGAATATAAAATGAAATACTATATATTTGTTGGTGAACATAGTTGTACACTATCAGAAGATGAGAATCCGCCACAATACCTGATACATAAGGAAGAACACGCAAAGACAATAGAGGCTAGAGATTGGGATGATGCCAATATTCAATATCATGAGTTTATGGGTTGGGAACCTTACGTGGTGCCAGATAAATGGCCCGAGGATGATGAATGTTAAATTGGATAGACCCAAAAGCGATAGAACCCAATATGAATTCAGAATATGAAATTAATATTAGGTATAGAAATGATCCTAATAGTGATTGGGGGGTTATGGGTAGAGGGACATATCATGGTAGTTACTGGTATGTGGGTGGTGATAGACTTGCCCATGAATATGAAGTGGTTGGGTATAAATTGCCTGAGCCTGCAATATCTGGTTGGAACATAGATTGGGCAAATAATGGATAAAGAATGGCTCGATCCAATTAAGGTAAAACCCGCAAAGCATAAGCTATATAGGGTACAATGCTTACACATGTATTATGGGGGAGTATTCCTAAGCACGGCCGCAATGTACGATGGACACTGGATCAATGGTAAAACTCAAACAAGGTACGTCGGCTTTAAAGTGGTGGGGTATAAGGGATTACATGATAAATAGAGAATTAATAATGCACAAGGAATATACCGTATCCTGCAAGGATGTGGTCACTGACTATTTCCCAGCCAACTATTATGGGACATATTGGGTACACGCTCAGACTGATGAAATAATAAGAAGCGTCCAATGGGTGTTCTATCACGATGAAGACGGTGGCGGGTGGCATAAATGGTCAGAATTCAAAAAGAATTCGGGAGCTTAATAATAAAATGAATGATAATTGGATAGACCCAAATGAGATAGAACCTAATATGCTGCAAACTTATATAGTGAAATTGACAGCACCTAATACATTCAGATATAGATCACTAGCAAGGTATCATGGAAATTATTGGTATGATACACTGTATAAACATAGGCTAACACATATAGTAACAGGGTATAAGTATATAACTGAAAGTAAAGCTCGATGGTATGAGGACGATCCACTATATAGGGACGTGGAAGCTAAATAATGAAATCCGAATTGATACTGCATGAGGGGTATATGGTGCGCACTAAGGAAAGTAAGAAATGGTCATGGGTTATATATCATGGTACATACTTCTGGGATGAGGGTAAAAATAAACGACTTGAAAACCCAACTGAATGGTGGTGCCATAATGAAGGAAGATGGATAAAATGGAATTAACTCTTCATAAAGAATACTATGGTAGATCAAAAACTGAATGGTGGGGTTGGTATATATATCATGGTACATACTGGCAAGCCAAACATGACGGTGTTCTAGTGCATGATATGGAACTGGTATATTTAGGCTATAGACTATATGAATGGAATGGGACAGAATGGGCCCATCTATTAACTAGTACTGAAAAAGAATTTGGAAGCTTAATAATAAAATGAATAGTACATATATAGTAACAAATAACTGGATTGATCCAAATAAAATAGAGCCAGAGCAAAATGTAATCTATTATGTAAGGGTACTACTAGATGAAGTTGACTCAGATTATCTAATGAATACTAGAGGAATGTATCATGGGACATACTGGTCAAGTGTAAGTAGAGGCAGGCCATTTCCATCAAACTGTAAAGTAACAGGATATAAAACTACGGAACCCAAAGCATGATTCAACCCAAGCACATACTACTAAAGCAAAAAGAATTCGGAAGCTTAATAATAAAATGCGATATATTGATCCACTTCAGATAGAACCTACACTGCATAAGAGATATGACATACTATGCCTATTTGCAAAAGACTGGGAAATATCAGGTACAGCAACCTATTATGGCAACTACTGGTTAAATGATGATAATGATAAACTGCAAGTAAAAGTAATAGGGTATAAGGACATATAAATGGAAAACTTCAGATCACCCCAAGAGCAACAGCCTATACAATTACAACTGTACGAACTGTTCGTAAAAGATACCAAAAGGACTATACTACAGGCTATTGGCACGGTACTTACTGGTCAGATTATCATAGTGGCAGACCATTTAAAAGCTATGTAGTATAGGTATAATGGGGGATTAACACATACAGGTAGCCGCCAGTGGGTAAAAGTGGGGGATAGTGGGTAAAAGTGGGAGGTTTCTAGGGGGTTTTTTAAAAGCATGGGGGATATAACGCGCAAAGAAAATTTTTCTGGCCAAACTGGGCCGGTCCACAAATATAAAACTCGCTATAATTAAAACTATACTACATAAAACTCCCAAAAGAGTACATAAAACTCCCCAAATGAGGTAATCAATGGCAATAGACTTCGACTTAATACTTAAAACTCTAAAACTCACAGCGAATAAAGAGGATTGGGACACTAGAATGGAACAGCTTTTGATAAAACTCAAACATATAACTCTAGTCGTCGAAGCATGTGAGTATGATGATGCTGCCCGAGCGCCCTGTGACTATGATAATTAACTCAGGCCGCTCTAATTGCAACTTCGTGGGACAGGAATAGTCACTAATAGCCGCCAAAATAAATGCATTTCTAGCAGATTAATGCAAAAATAAATGCATTTCTAGCAGATTAATGCAAAAATAAATGCATTTCTAGCAGATTAATGCAAAAATAAATGCATTTCTAGCAGATTAATGCAAAAATAAATGCATTTCGCCGCAGAAAACGCTTGACTTTGTCATTATTATCTTGTATCTTGTAGTATGAAAGAGATTAGACGATGGGCACGTGATATCAAAAGCCGCGATGCTGCAGCATCGGCTGTATAGCTATACAGAAATCAGTGGTTCTCGTATTACTTGGGATGGTACAT
>Ga0207997_1000022_pt1 | contig 64190 bp, 59 predicted proteins | sample AntAceMetag02UKN_FD_184777 | JGI IMG/M metagenome (GOLD analysis project Ga0207997, IMG submission 184777) | Saline lake microbial communities from Ace Lake, Antarctica - Antarctic Ace Lake Metagenome 02UKN (SPAdes) (version 2) | ecosystem: Environmental > Aquatic > Non-marine Saline and... | reverse complement strand
ATTAGGTTGGCAGGGAAACGACCGAGTGAACTTGTTTTATTACCGCCATTTCCGCCACTTGATTTAGCAACATCCCAACTGGTAGCATTTTCACCACAACTATTCCCACTTCCCGTTGGTTGTTTTTCCCCATTAAGATTTACCCTGCACCCATCAATATTTATCCCACCAGTTCCATATTTCAGCACATTCTTAGCAACTGTCTTTTCGGATAAAGGTTTTCTACATAGTGTCCAGAGTTCCATCGCAGGTTTTAGAGCTGTTCCCCAACCTTCGTATTTAGAGTTTCCTTTGGTATGTTTATTTATTCCACGACCATCTGGTTCTTCTCCAACGCTAAAAGAATTTCCACCCCATCTCTTTTTCCCATCTGGTGCAACATAATCAGTTTCTTCTCTCTCATTACCCTGTAATTTATCCACTGCTTTTCCTATATTCAAACTCTTTGGAAATCCCGAACCATATACCCAAGCCACAATATCACGTATTTCAAAGCCAGCGTCTTCAAGATTAACTGCCATTCTATGCTGAGTTCTCGTTCCACAAGCTACCAAAGCGTGTCCACCTGCTTTCAAAACTCTTAGAGCTTCCTGCCAGACTTCAACTTTTGGAACGTTATAATCCCACTTTTTTCCCATAAATGATATACCGTAAGGTGGATCAACAACAATAGAGTCTACACTATTATCTTCTAATTTCTGCATCTCGATTAAGCAATCACCTTGTATTAATTTCATTTACTTGCTCCTTTCTGCTTCTTTCTCTTTTGCAATCCCTTCTTTAATGAGGTCAGAAGCCACCTCATAAATTTTTTTGTTCTCTACGGCGCAATACACTTTTAAATCGTGAAATGCGTCCTCGTTAATCTTAACATTTTTTTTGTTCATATTTCCACTCCATAACCTTTCTCATATATACATATCAAAAAGTCAAAAGATAAAAAAATCTATAAAATATTTTATCTTCCGTCTAATTCTTTGTTATATTTTATGGCAAATAAGTTTAACTTATTGAATAATAAAATTCAGGTGTTAATATTTTTTATTACCATAAATAGTTTATCTTTCAATGACAAAAGGTGGATTTGATACTTATTTAGTTCAGTAATTTGATTATCTAATAACGCCAATATATCTAATTTTGATTTGCCGGATATTATTGATGTTTCTAATTGCATTAATTCATAATTTCTATCTAAAACTTTTTTATTTTTAACCATTGTCTGACATTTCTTTGACTTCTCATATTTCTTTGCTTCTGTAATTAAATCATCAGAACAATATTGTTTCTCTTCTTCTAAGAATTCAAAATATTTTTTTATAGTTGATAAGCCGAAACCTTTAACTCCAGGAATATTATCGCTTACATCTCCATTTATTGCTTTATATAAAGCAAAGTTATTTGGATGTATACCATACTCATGAAGTACTTTCGCCACTGTGTAAACTTCTTTTTTTGTAGGGCTCCATACCTTTACCCTATCACTAACCAATTGTAGGAAATCCCTATCGGCTGACATAATAATATAATTTGCATCTTTTCTTAATGCAGTTATATACGCAATTGTATCATCAGCTTCAATGTTATCAATACTGATAAGTGTAACAGGTAACGCTTGCAAGTATTCAATGAGACGTTCTAACTGAAGCTCTTTCATCTTATCATCATTAACGTCATCTTGGAAATCATACGCTCTGTTGTATTTGGTTTTCTTTTTGGTTGGATGTCTATGGGCTTTGTATTCTGGGAAAAGTTTCTTTCTTCTTTGCGAACCGCCAACGCCATCAAAAACTATAACACATCTTGTCGGTGTAAATCTTTTAATTGCATAACCTATTGAATATAAGAAGCCAGAAATGCCACCAATATGAGCCCCATCGTCGTTAGATGCTGGCGAAACTGCATAAGCTCTGAGAAAGGTATTAAGGCCATCTATTATTAGAACTTTACTATTGATACTTTCTGGCTTCTTATCTTTAGATAATTCTTTTAGAATATCAGCGTAACTTTTTTTCATTAACATTACGAGAAATCCTAATTTTCTACATGTTCGTCTGAGATTTCTATTTCATCAATATCAATTACTTCTTTGGGTTTATACTTCATAATACACGCATCGCATAAAAGTCCATAAACATAATCATACATACCTTTTTTTGAAAGCATATCGCCCCAACTTTTTGATTGAAATTTTTTAATCGTACCATCTTCAAGTGGTATTGAATACCAAGCTCCAGCACTCGTAACAACGCCTCTTTCTTTCAATGTTTGTAGCCAAGAACTGAGATCGTCTATACCCCTATCAAAATAAATTTGAAAAATTGCTTGTCTTAATGGTGGACCTAATCTATTCTTGGCAATCTTTGCTCGAATATTCATTCCAATAACGTCTTTCATTTTATTAAATATCTTAGTTGATTTGTCAAGTCTAATACGTACACTGGAATGGAAACCAAGTGCTTTACCGCCACTTGTGGTATATTTGTCCCCAAATGTAACTCCTAAATTTACTCTTAATTGCTGAGTAAAAATAAGTGCTATATTTTGAGTGCCAATCATATCAGTTATTTTACGCATTGCTTTTGATGTAATAATTGCTTTAGCTGTAGACCAACCATCTTTATCAAAATCACTTTCCATTTCAACCTTTGTTGTTGCACCAGCAAGTGAGTCAACCAAGATTGCTAATTTAATATCTTTATCGGTCTCTCTTACTTTGGTTATCATGCTTTCAATTGTTTCAAATATATCTTCCACTAAGCTCAATCTAATATATAATAGTTTTTTCAAATCAATGCCAATTACTTCCAAAAATGGTCTAAAAACTGACGTTTCTGTATCTATATATACAGCTATTCCGCCTTGTTTTTGACATGATGCAAGTAAGTGCGCACCTACTAATGATTTGCCTGAGCTTTCTAATCCTTGTAATTCTGTTATACGTCCATATGGAACACCGCCATTTGGGATGTTTGATATGGCCAAATCAAGAACGGAGGAACCGGTGCCTAATCAGTCCCTCACGTCTGTTGGAGTATAAATATCATCGTCAAGAAAGTATGCAACCTTTTGTGTTTTGTGTTTTTTATTTAATGCGTCATGCAAAGCTGATGTTAAAGCATTTCTATCTGTTTTACCCATTTGTAATACTCCCGTTGTTTTTTTATTTTTAATCTACCAAGCTATCGAAATCGTCCATTACAGAATCTAAATCATCATCAGTTGAATCTTCGATGTCTTCTAATTCTGGTGTTGAAGTTGCTTCATCTACGCTTTCCTCTTCGGCTGTTGGGCCATTCAAGTAAAGACCGAGTTCTTTCTTAAGTTCATCATAAGTAGAAACTACATAAACTTGTGTGATTTCTATTTGGTCATTTAAAAACTTTTTAAGTTCTTTTGCTTCTGATGTAAGTTTAGTTTGTGAAGGACTAACTCTAATAGTTGTTTCTGGGTAATCCTTTTTTAGTTCTTTTGCAGTTTTGAACTCAACGGTAATATCTCTTCCTGCGTTAGGGTGCGTGATGTCGCCCCATTCTGGGTCTGAAATTAATTTTAACAATGCTTCGTAAATTTTAATTCCGAATCCCCAATATTTAACGCCTTCTTCTTCTTCGCCTCTTACTATAATTGGAACATAAGTTCTCAATTTGGGTTCAAGGGCTCTTGCATTTTTCCAATCGTCGCTCTCGCCTGTTGACTTAAGTTTTTCAGCGAATTCTTGAATTGGGTCCGGATCTCCGAATGAAAATGGTGATACATAGTTTTTGTTATTAAAACCATAATGCCAATACAACTCAATGAAAGGGTTCTCTCTATTGAATTTGTAAGGTACGATTCTAATACGTGTTTCTCCTGAGGTAGGTTTCCAGATGTTTGATTGTACGTTGCGTTTGGATTGTAATTGATTAAGCCTTTTCTTTAAAAAATCAGTGTTAATTCCCATTTTTTTTCTCCTTTTTTCTTTTGTTTTTTTATTTTTTGTCATTTACCATTCATTACTTTTGTAACTATGTAACCTTGACTATAATATATATAGCTCTGAATCTCTTTGCGTCGTTTTTTCTTGTTATTTTTGTATTTTTATTTACTTCGTTAAACTTTTGCATATCAATAAAATAACCTTGTTTATGGTTCTCTATTTTTTTGGCGTTCCATATTCCGCCGAATGTTGTGTCTTTTGCGCAATTGCTATAATTGTTCATAAATCATTATGTATACTAAGCCATAATGCTTTGTCATCTTTGTTTTTCTCTAACTTTTTGATGTCACTATTAAGCGTCTTAACTCATTTGTTTAAGCCAGTATTGCCAGCATTAACATTGCTAATTATATTAGGTTTAGAGTTAGCACCAGTATTGGGTAATCATTTGACTCCCGAAGCTTTTAGCTGAGTAGGAAGCTTAGACTGGAATTTCTCTTCGCTCATAATGTTTCTAATTTCATTTAATTCTGATTTTTTCATTTTGTGTTCTCCTTTTATTTGTTTAAAGCTTTGCGTATTAATAAGATAAGTTTCTTTCTATTTTTCTTTAACCACTTATCAACATTGGTGTCTTCTGGCAATGAATCGCCAACATCATCATAAATATCTTCTATAAAGTTATCAAGGCTATCTTCGATAAATTCAATTTGCGTTTTGCTATCGCCATCCATAAATTCGGTCATGTCAATTTCAAGTCATAACCCAACCGTATTAAAAGCATCTTCTGCTAAATCTTTTAATAAGCTACTTTCGCTATATCCTTCGGACAACATTTTACTTCTATATTCTTTTAATAATTTCTTAAAACTGTTATTGTTCATTTTATTTTCTCCTAATAAATATACTTATTTATTTGTTTTGTTTTTATTTTCATTGCATCAAGCAATATTAATATTTCGGCCAAACATTTGGTCTTGCCGCCGCCACATATACTTGCGCCATTATATATCCTAAATATTACGAAACAACTTTAGAGAAATCAATCTTGGTTGTTAAATCAAGAATTTGAATTCTTGTTTTTTTTGCACCATATTTTGTAGACAATATTTTGGCAACTTTTTTGGCTTCGCCTTCGCTTTTAGCTTTTGTATAAAGAACTTCCTCATCAGTTTTCCCATGTGGAACGCCTCAAACAATATATTCTTTATTTGTATTTAATTCTTCTCTTATCATTGCTCTTATTTCTGATTTTTTCATTAACTTTCTCCTTAATCGAACTTAAAAGTTTTGTATAATTTTGTTTCAATTTTTAATAAGTCATTATCACGAATTAACAATAAAGTATTTCTATAATTTTCTCATGGTACAATGAAATCATGGCTAAATTTACCATCATTTAAAAGTCAAATCAAAGAGTTTAAGCTGTTAATTGTATATAATGTGTTAGTCTTTCTTTTTCTATGTATTAATATTGTATTTGGATAGTTTGTGTTTCTATCTTCTACAACAATATTATAAATACAAAATAATTCATCTTCGTTTTCAATGTTTTGTATTGCAATAATCTTCTCATTAATCAAATTATATTGAGTTTTAATATCTTTAATATTTTGCTCTAAATATTTTGGTTTGCTAAATGTGCATAGCAGTTGATTTTTTACATATTGTTTGCTCATATTATTTATTTCCTAATTATATTTATTCTGGATTCTTTTGGTCTCTAATATCTTTAATTTTTTTAATAAAATCTTTATGCAACTTAACGTCAAATAAAAAGCTACCACTGCCTCTTGGCTTTTGTCTTGTTTTGAGCGTAGCGATTGTAATTGGTTTGTCATTAACGTTGTCAGTCTTATAGATTAATATTGGCGTTGCTGGCAAGCCCCCTTTCGCTGGGCGCATTGCTGGGACAATATGTTTACGTAAAGTTGAAATATCATCGGTTCCAAGAATTTTCTTTAATGTTGGGCCGTCTATATAAATATCACCTAAAACAATAACTTCTTCATTGTCAGCTACAGAACTAAGTGGTAATTTTTCATCAATCATTTTTAGTGTTGCTTTCTTTGCTTCATCACCATCAACCATACTTGATATTATTTTAGTACGTGTATCTGTATAATTTTTTCTATCATTATCCATGAACACCTTAGAAGTTTTGTTTCCCGCTTTTGCCTTTACACTTATAGCCTGGTACACCGCATACGTGTCTGCATATACTTGTGGCTTATTGTTTTCATAATTCTCTAATATGGCTTGAACTCTTTTGGCTAATTTTGGAAATTTTGCAAGTTCCTTGTCTGTAAAAATATTATTTTTTATTGCTTTTACAACTTCGCTGTTTGTTTCATGTCTATAATCTGTTGCCATTTTTGTTAAATCATGACCTTCGCCATATACTTGACTAATAGTCGAATTCAATAAAAAAGTTTCAGTATCTTTTTTTAATGAAACTTCTAAAAGTTCCTCATCACCGTTTGCGTCCTTTACTTTAAGATATATATCTGTACTATAACCTTTGTTATCTTTGTATTTTTGCCCACCTATTAATTTAAAATCTTTTTCTGTATCTCAAACGGCAGTCATAACCTTAGCACCTTCGCCATATTTGTCTGCAATAACTCTTTCAATTGATTCCGCTGACTTTGTAGCCGCATCAATCCAGCTCAATTTAACAATTGAATTTTTATCTTTTTTATTTTCAGGTAAATCTTTGCCTTGCCCTGCTATATAAGCTTCTATTGTTTTAGCAAATTCTGACCAATCTTCTCTTGGCTTGAATGCTACTGCGACCATTGTTAATATCTCTCCAGCTTGAGAATTAATAGTCCCAGCACCAGCACTTTCTCCAGTAAAAGCACTAATTCCTCCAGTTTCTTTAGAAGGTGTAACGCTCATTATACGTTCTAATAACTTTCTATATTTTGTTGGAATATTTGCTTGAAATTTTTCTGCATCAATTTTAAATGGTGGTTCTTTTATCGCTACTCCGGCCTTTTTCATATTTTTAACAAAATCATCATCACTAATTGCCAAATCTTCGTTCCAAACTTTATCACTTGTTGGGTCGCCTGGCGTTAATGTTTTTGTTTTCCCTTTAATTACTACTTCTTTAGGTTTCTTAGGTTCTTTTATATTTGTGTTGCCATTAGCTTGCTTATCGTCAGGAGTGTCTGACTTCCCATCGCTATTAGGGTCCGTTGACGTTCCGGCCTTTGGCTCTATTTTCTCTGGTTCCTTCCCCTTTTCGGCATTTTTTTGGTCTACTTCGCTTCAATCTTCCAAAGTTTCACCATCAGCAGAATTTTTTGCAACCACTTTGCCATTCTCTTTATCCAATCACACATCGCCACCTTTATAAACGTATTTTAATTTTTTTGCTTTTTTTGTGGCGGGCGAATCTTCTTCTTCAGTCAATTGATTTGGGGTTTTTTGTAATTGAAGTACTAATTCGTTTATAAGGTAAAATGGAATGCCATCTTCTATTAGAATTTCTTCCAAAGCCAATATATGTTCGGCTTCACTTCAATCTATCAAAGCGTTATTTGTCTTTATGATAACTCTTTCAGTTATACTTTCTATATATTCAGATACATTGTCCATAATTCTATTCCCTTATTATATTTTCACTTACAATAATAAATATCAAAGTTTCAAAATTTTATCTTTTTATTTAATGACTTTATAATTTTTGCCATGTTTAATTTTAACTGGGAATCTATCATCTTCTGTTAAAATATCTCTTATTGCTTTTATAAGTTCTTTGCCATCGCTAACATGATAGTCAATTAAAAATGAGTCATAAGTATACAACACTAAACAACTTTTGTAATTCTCAAGTAATTCATTCACTTTTATCATTAAGGGAATATTTCTCTTTGTTTCATAGTTCTGAACAAAATAATTAAACAACTTTTGTTTGTTATCTATAACTGAAGTTTTTCTTTCAATTACTGGAATAACATCTTTATTTGAGTAATGTTCTATCCATATTACATTAATAAATTCTTTTAATTGTTTGTAAAATTCAATATGCTCATACTCTTTACTAATATGGCCATACATCTGTTTGAATGTAATACCTTTTGATTTGTCAATCATTTTTTGTGTTGGGGCTTTAACATTAAAATATTGTGATGCCATATACTCATGCCCCGTTAGCCCATCTGGGAATTCATATCCAATAATATCAGCAATCAAATATAAATGGCAGGCAACATAATCAAGTTCAACTAAAGTTCCACTTTTGCCAAATCTACTAATAAAACATTCTCTGCTTTCGTCTGATTTGTTTAGTGCCGCATAATTGATTCCGCCAAAAGCATTTGAAGGCCTTCCTGTGATAGTGTTAAAATTATACTTCGTATAAACTTTGTTGTCTGTAATATGTTTTGCGACATTGTACCCAAAGCTACGCATTAATTTATCTTTATCTACATACAATCCATTAGACTCAAGCTTGCTAAACGCTATTGACGCATCTTCATTATAAAATTGAAATTCTCTACTATCGGTATGTTTGTTAATCATTGGTATAAATTTATTAACCAAGTTTGTACACATTTCGAGGTGCTTAACAATTGGAACTAATCGATTGTTTGATTTATATGTCTCATATTGTTTGTAAAAAAAGTGATGCGCTTTCGTTAAAAGTTTTTCAATATTTATGTTTCTGTTTATCCTGAGGTACTGCATAAGTGAAATATCAACCAGACCTTCAAATTCATATATCTGGAGCATCTCCTTTTTATCATAGACGTATTTTATATTATTTATGTTCAATGCTTTCAAATCGTTTAATTTTAAGTGTGATTTTGTATCAATATGAGTAAAGGATAAAATGTATTCATTTTTTGTTTTGAGTTCATACACATACAATACGCAAAGTGGATTAATACTTGCGTGTTCAACATTATTGTTAAGAATTGGTATTACAATAATATCGTTCTCTAACTCAATATCGTTTAATTGTTTTGTAGTATGAATAATTTGCATCTATAACCTCTTATTATATTTTCTATAAATATATGCTTTTTTGCCGAAACGTTAAATTATATCTGTACGTTGTAAATTATATAACTCTATTGTGTTGTTTAACTTTGAACTAATTTTTGGCATTGTTTTTGATATTCTATTAATTTCATCTAAATTTTTACTTGAAACTTTTGCGATATCTCCAGCAACCATTCATTTTAATTTAATCGCTCTATAAAACCCTTTATCAATTTCGCTAAATTGGTCGCCTTTAATTTCTATTATACGAGCATTCAAATCGTTTCATTGTTGTGCAAAATATCTATATATAAATTCTTTCTTAATATTGGCCTCAGTAATAGTTGGGTAGAAATCCTTTGCATAATTTATTTCCCTTTGTGAAAATGTACTTTCAAGTTTATCGTAATCTTCATCGCCAACTCTATACCCAATACTCTCTATATTAATTAATGTTAAGAGTTTTGAAACACCAAAAATATATGAGTCGCCTGTATAATAATTATCATCAGGACCCTTACTATATATTCCAATATAAGGTAAGTCGTTTAATAAAAATTTATTTCCGTTAGTATGTCCCATTATTATTCCCTATGTCTGGATGGTCTTGAACCGTTTACCGGAATATAATTTCAATAATTCAATTTAATCTTGTCTTTAGTTTCATTTGTTGTATTTTTGATTGGTGTAACTCTAAATTGAGTTCCGAGAGTTGTTGTTCAACCGTCTCTACCTATATTATGCGAAATGCTTGTGATGATAAACCCAGAATTATTTTTATATCTTTCTGGCAAATAATCAATTGCTATTACATTGCCATATTCCAACCCTTCAATGCCATCTATTGTTAATGATAAGTCTAATGGAATTAATAGTGCGCTTGTATATCCAGCAGTGTTATCTTCGGAAAGTCCTCACTGGGTTGCGATATACGCCCAATATTTTGAATCAATTTTAACATTTGTGAAATATTTTCCCTTTTTAGTAAATTTGATAGCTTTTTCGTTCTCTTCGTTTGCCGTGGATTTTTTTATTGTTCCAGGATATCTTGTTATGCCTCCAAATCCTTTGTTATAGTCATCTCTTATATTGCCATATAAAGTTCCAAAACCAGATTTGGTTTTGGAGTTTTGATTACCAACTCCACTATACGCCGCCGCATTTTTCATTTGGTCGGGCAAAGCCGATGCAACGGTAACACTTTGTGCCATTGAATATTGCCCAACTGCTGGAAATTTATATGTATCATTTACTTCGTCAATTTCTGTTGGATCAAAATTTTTATCTACTATCCTTACGAATCCAGCATCATCATTTTCAAGCTTTAATTCTCAAAATCCATTTGAGAACTCATTTAATTGTGCTAAAATATTTTTTACCGCATCTGCATATGTATTCGAATTCTCAAAAGCAGTTTTGACCACCTCCAAATTAACCAATATACGATCGACGGGTTCTGCAATTCACCCAGTACTATCAACTCCAGCATATCCTTTTCAGGTTTTTACGCCAATCTTTCCCCAATATCCACTTGTCTTGTCCGCCAACTTAAGTGTTGGGTTCATTCTTTCTCTTGGTATTATAAATATATCTCTGTCTAATGACCTAAGAATTGGCGAATCTGTTCTATTGCCTATAAGAACTGGAAGTTCAGTAGTTTTATTGTATGATCCTCCACTAGTAAGCACTTCCTTTTTTGTAAATCATTTATTCTTGAAAACTTCGCCATTATAACCAGCATCATCAGAATAAAATATATTAATTAAATTAAATATGAATTGAATAGATAAATAATGTTTCTGATCGTATTGTATTGCTTCGCCTTTATACTCTGTGTCAAGAAACAATGGTTTCAATTTATCCCCAAAGTTAGTTCGATAATCTTCGTAGGTTGCACTTGAATCTAATTCTACCAAATAATCATTATTACCAATACCCTCAAGTACATCGGTAATCGTTCTTGCATCTTCATCATCAAAAAGGGTTTTTGAATTTTCTTTTATATTTTCAAATGGCTCAATATACCCTCTCGAAACTATCTCCGTTGAGCATGCAATACTTCCATCATCTTGTATGTTTCAACTAAATTTTCCAATCACGCCGAGAAGCGCTCCGTAATTTCCGCCAGAACTTCGTATTTTTTTCTTAATGGTTTCAGATTTATATAGTTCGCTTTTATTTTCAAATGTTTCTGCTTCAACCGAACTTTCTGTTGTATTTCATCCTCATTGTACGACGATAGACGCACCTGGCGACATATATAATTTTTCCATATCTTCTAATTGTTGAAATGTATAACATGTAAATTCAATTGTTGATTTTCTAACTGCACCTTTATCATCAAGATTTTCAACGGTCAATCCTTCCAAAGTAGGTACTGGCCTTAATGCATATGGGTCCGATAAATCATTTTTATATATTTCATCAAACGTTTCTCTATCTTTCCCTCCGATTGAAAGCAATCCTCTAAATGTGTTTTGTTTGGCAAGTTTTCCCCCATCGTAATCACTTTCTTGGTCTCTTCAGCGTTTTGTTTTGCCATTTATATTACCTTCAAGTATCAATGTAATTTCTGGACTTTGTTTTCTTTCTAAAACATTTGAATATACAGTAATCCAAGGCGTTTTCGCATTCCATTGTTGATAATCATTATCACTTAATCCTTCTCCGAAATTATAACTTAAATATTTTTTTCTTTTGTTTAATTCTTCTTCAATTTCAGGTTGAATTTTTTTTACTCATAATTGTGGCATATTAACCTCTTAATGTTTTAATTATATCAATATAATCAGTTGGTATTCTTATTGTTTGCTCTGTGCTTATATAATATGAATCGCCAGGCAATCCATTTGCTTTCGCTATAATCCATCATAAAGTACTATCACTATAATATTGCCCTGCAAATAAATCAAGTCTATCTCCATATTTAACTTCTATTACAATATCATCTTCACGTGGTTCTATCTTGGGATATTTTGTAGTGGAATATTTACTATTTTTTTGATTTGTGTATCTATATCTATTCATTATTAATTACCTCCATTAACCTCTAGTAACTTTTGGGAATCAAGTTTCTGGTGCGCCAAATATATGTTGAGAAGTCGAATGTAATAGTTTATTTGGTATAATTGTAAAATCAATAGTTAATTCAAAACCCATTGGCAATTGTATATTATAATCGAGTGGGGCTACGCCATCTGGAAAGCCATCATCGGCAGTATATCCTCCAAGCTCCCATGGGAAATCATCTGGATAAGTAATTGTAAGAGAGTTAATATATCCGTATGTATCCTTCAAAAAACTACCAAGTGTCAATTTAATAAATGGAGCAATCATTTTTGGATTTTCTTCGCTTGTCTTATGTGGGTATTGTAATCCAATTAAATAATTTAATTTTCTCCATAATGGTTTCATTTCTGCTAATGAATATGCCATTGCTTTCAAACTAAAGTTAAAGTTTCTACTTACGCCTGTATAGATATGTACTTTATCTTGTCTGCCAACATAACTTTTTTCTGACCATTCTGCTTTAGGAGAGTCAACAATTGAAGTAATTAAACTTCTGAATATTATATATTTATCATTATAAATATCATGAATTTTAAATGGTATAACATCCTTTAGACCGCTTTTCATAAGGCCAGTCTTTTTATCTATATCTGGGTCGTCATAATCAAGCATATTAATTTTATCAACAGCATCTCTTCAATCATTACCCTCAACTTTACTTACATCGCCACCTTCGCCAAACATACTCCCCATTTTACGAATATCTAAATCTTTTTGATATTGCGAATAACCAAAATTAGTATATGATAATCTACTGCCCGAAGTAATTTGCCTAATACTTTTAACATTTTTGGCACCATCTGGATGTATAAAATCTATGGCACTATATTTTTTTAATTCACCTCTTGCTACTTGCCCTATCTGTTCGTAATCATATGCAAAATATTTATGTGCAGTCGTTGTCGCTACATCCTTTGCATCTGGTCAATCTTTTTTAAAATCTGTGAATTCTGGAGCAAGTGATGATGCATCATAAAGTTGAATTCAATCTGTCAAGAAACTTCCCCCACCAGGAGCTTTCGCCCTCGGACTTGTTAGCTCAGGATTTTCATTTTTTCTTGTGATGTATGGAGAACCATCATCTCGGACATAAATTTTCGGAAATTGAGTTTTAGTAAGATTATCTTTACTATAAGACCAAGGATTTATAAATGCTTGCGAACCTTCATTATAAAATAAATTTTTAGCGTTATACTTGGACGTATTGTTTGAACTTAATTCTGTTGAAATCCCCCCATCTTCTATATATCTTTCAAATAAAGTTCTGTCGTCCGTTTTAACTCCAAGTGCCGCTGTAACTGCCAAAACGGCTCTTGTGAACGCATTCGGTATTGGGGGAGTTACGGTATTTGGTTCTTTCTCAATTTTCTGTTCCATTCATTTGGTGTAATGATGGTTTCCTCATGGAAAGTCTCTTTTTATATCAATAAAGCTTGGAAGTTGATAATGAGGTGATAACCCACGCACTCTAAAGAGTGAAAATGGATTATATATTTTAGTACTTGTTCTTGCACTAAATGTTTGTAAGAATTGTTGATTTGCTAAAAACCAAAATCCGCCAGTCTCACCAAAGAAATTCTTACCAACTGGATTTAAATATTTTGCCATCCATATTACATCTTTTGTCGCTCTATCAACAAAATCGCCAAGAGCTTCGCCAACTCCTCCGCCAGCACCAGTACCAAGAAATCCACCTTTTGGTACATCTATCTTTGGAATATACGGAGCACTTTGCCCACTCTTATATTCAGTTTCAATATTTTTTTCTATTGTATCAAGTCCTGTCAATGGTGGGGGTGCATTATACGTTGTGTCTTCTTGGTTCCCTATTTCAACCGTAAATGGTTTTTGAATATCTTCATTACTTGTATCGCCCAAATCTTTTACATATCTACTCACTATTGTTGCTGATTTCAAAAAAATAATATTGTTCTCGCCTAAAGTATCAAACAATCCACTTGTAAATATCTCTTCTGTTTGTGGACGTGTTGATGTTTCTTTTACTCCAAAGTTACCGTTTGAGAATTCAGTTTTTATATCAATAAATGCCATATTTTCTTCCTATTAATTTCCAGTTGTATTTGCTATTGCCCTACTTACTTTTCTGCCATCCATGGTCATACCCTGCTGTACGTCCTTTCTTAACAATTTTATTTGATTAATTAACTCATCAAATTTTATTGACTGTTGTTTTGTTTCTGTTGCTGTTACTGTCGCTGGCCCATTTACTTTTGTAGGGTCAAACGCTGTTTCAATTTTATGAATTGTTTTTAATACTGGCTTTATATCATTAAGACTATCATTTACTCCAGCCAATTCTTGCATTGACTGTGCAAGCATACTTAATGAGCTCGCTAAATAATTTACACCATCTGCATTTTTTGAAAGAACTCCTAAAGCTGTGCCAAACTTCATTAACGCACCACTTAAACTAATTAATGCCAAAATACCAGCTCCAAAAACTAAAGCGCCGACACCAGTTGCCATTATTGCACCAAGTTTTATTATAGCCCAAGAAAGTCCGCTCAATGCTTTGCCTGCTCCCTTAAGATTTTCTCATTTAACACCTTGTAATTTACTCATAGCAACACTAAATGGAATCAATGCCAATCCCATAGCACCTAACGCTATTGACCCTGCTAAAATAAGAGGCATAATTGCACCAAGTCCAGATACTATAATGCCAAGACCTACTATGCCTGCCCCTGCTATTGCAAGTGTTTTTCAGCTAGCGCCTTCCATTAAACCTAAAGCAAATGCAAATGGAATCAATGCCAATCCCATAGCACCTAACGCCAATGCTCCCGATAATATAAGAGGCATAATTGCACCAAGCCCTGCAACTACGAGCGCAAGTCCAACTAATCCTACGCCGGCAATCGCAAGTGTTTTTCAGCTAACACCTTCCATCAAACTTAAAGCAAATGCAAATGGAATCAATGCGGCGCCTATAAGTACCATTGCGGCCGCACCCCTAACAAGACTCTTCATGTCAATCTTTTTTGATATTTTTGATATAGCCCAAATTGAAGCCATAAGCCCAACCATCATTACTCCTGCCGCAAGATATTGCGCTGGATCTGTTGGTAATGATGCTATTACTTTTCCAAACCCAAATATTGCAACTCCAATAATCAAAAGTGCTGTTGCTATCTTACCTAAAGTTTCTCATTTAACGCCATCTCAACTCTTTATTCACCCTGCAACTCCACCCTTACCACCAGATTTATCGACTTTAGTTACTTTGCTACCGACACCCTTCGTTGCTGGTGTCGTTTTTATATCTTTGCCTCTTGCGGCTGCACCAAGCTTTGACTTAGTTACGCCGGCGGTCTTTGATTGGGCTACAGTTTCAGCTTTTGATTGGGCTACAGTTTTAGCTTTTGCCTTGACTGCATTAGCGGTCTGTGATTTGGCTTCTTTATTGGCAAGTTTTAGACTTTTTTTGGCTAATAAATCTTTTGCTTTCTTTCCGCCAAGTCCAATTCCTATTTGTTTATCAGAATATGATTTTTGTGCTTGTTTAAGCGCATTACCGCCAGGCATCAAAGCTCCAACTTTTCCTCAAAGATTTTTAACACCTGTCGTTAATCCCATTCATACTTTTGTTTGCCCAATAATTTTATCAAGACCTAAGTTTTTTATAGTACCTACTAAAGAGCCCATCATAATAATATTGTCTTTGTTAATAAGCGAAAACCCGCCCTTCACTATTCCGCCTATTTCTTCTAAAAGCTTGCTATATTTTCCAGTTTCTTTTCCAAGTTTGTTTTGATTTATAATCATATCCTTTAAACTACCAACCGATGTATTTAACATATCAGCCATTGATTGCCTTTGGTATGCATTCATTTGTAAGAACTCTTGTTCTGTACCTAATTGTGAAACTATATTTTTCAACGCACCTTCGTGGTCACCAGCAAATGCTAACATTCTTGCTTGCTCAAAATTAAAACTTCTACCTGTCATTACCGATGCCGTCATTTGCTTTTCAATTGAACTTTCAAAATCCAATATACCTTCTGTCATTGCTAACGTATCTCCCATGGATAATCCCAATTGTCTTGATGATACAGAAAGTCCAATCATATTCTTGCCACTTGCGTCTAATCATTTTGCCATTGCTTCGGCATTACTTGATAAATCTTCAAATACTGCCGTTGGTGCAACTTTGCTCAAGTTAGCCATTTCTGCCACTGATGAGCGCAATTCTTCATTTGTTTGTCCAGTTAATTTACCTATTTGTGAAAATTCTTTTGTTATTTTTGCCGCAGAACTCGCATCCATATCATAAAGTTTCATTAATTTAACGGCACCTTTAACATTTTCGTGAGTGGCATGTTCAATCGAACCCATTTCTTGAGTTATAGCTTTCGTTGCTTCTAAAACTTCTTTGGCCGACGCTCCATATTTCAAACTTGCTAAGGTAGCCGTACCCATACTTAATCCCATTTCACCTATTACATTTTCAACACTAATTCCAGTATTTAATATATCACCAAATGATTTACCAAGCTCTATGGCTTTTTTTCCAACCTCATACCCAAATATACTTGCTGATAACGCAGGATTATTAAGCAATCCAGAAACTAAATCTTTAACATCTGTAACGCCCTTTTTCGTTTTGTCTCATCTTCCGGCCATTTCGCTTAATTGAGAATTTACATTTACTAAACTTTCTAAATTTTCCCCTGTCATGTCAGATAATTTTTGATGTGCGATTTGGAAAGGTGCAATTATTCCTTCGGCATACTTACGTTGGCTTTCGCTCATTGATTCTAAATTTGTGCCCATTTGTTGAGCGTACTCCTCTAACAATGCGGCCTTGCTTCTGTCTATTACATTGCCAGCTTCAGCTTCGTCGTTTAACCTTTGTTGCATCTCATAAAGAATTTTCGCACCTTTGCCTTGATTAATTGCTTCTTCACTTGCGCCATTAGCATAAGAATCTTGTATTTTATTTAACAAAGCTTGTTTTGTTGACAAGTCCAATCCAATTTCAACAGAACGATTTTGTTTTTTAAGTTCTTTCGACATTTTCAATGCGTAACTTTTCATTCCTGACGCCCAACTAAGTTTGTCCTCTTCTGCTTTTGCTTTTTGTTGTAAAACTTTTAAATCTTTAGAATTAAATGCCCTTTGCACTTTCAAATCTTTAAGTATTTTTTCGTTTTCCGCTCTTGTCTTCTCTTGTCATTTATCCTTTTCCTTTTCCATCTCCAATATTTTTTCGTCTTGCTTGGATATTTCATCTTTTATCTTACTCTGTTTTTCAAGTTCTTGTCTTCTGGATTCAGTTAAGGTCAAAAGGGTTTCTTCGTGCTTTACTTCTATAATGTCGGCCATTTACATTTCCTTATTTATTGGAACTTTTATTAAGAAAGTCTTCCAATTCTTGAGACGCTTGATGGATTTGATCTAGCTTCTTGCCTAGCTCAGGATTGGTCTTTTTAAAATTTTTTATTATTTTGTCTGCTTGTTTCTTTTTAATTCTATCAAAGAATTTGTCTATGAAATTATCAACTTTACTCATAAGTTATCTCCTATATATAATTGTACGCATCTATTGTATATAAATATCAAAATAATAATTTTTTTGAAAAACAAAAAGCCCAGTTTTCACTGGGCTCTCTTTTATTTAGGTCTTGAGACCGATTTGCCTAATTTAGGCGGTCTTGCTATAGTTTTTCCAGAACCAGAACCAGAAGCGGTTGCTTGTTTGTTTTCTGCTTCACGTGCGTCATTTAAGAATTTAATATTTAAGCTTCTTACTCATATTGGCATATTATAAATTATTTCTCAATTAAATGCACCTTTGCTATAATAACTTAAATTAAATATTTCCTTATACAAGTTACGCTTTGACATCATTATTGCTGATGATTCTTTTCCTGTTAATTCCCTATTTCCTTGAATGTTTGGTAGGCCAAAAAAAGTTCGCATCAAGCGGCACCTCAATGATATCTTCAAAATTACATTCAACGCATACGAAATCATAACTTGTATTTACAGAAGGTGCTATTGTCAAAAGATAATCTCTAAAATCACGTGAATCTTGCAAAAGAAATTCTTTATCAACAAATAAATTAATAGTCCTTCTATCTGCATCGCCATCTATTGCAGTTATCATATATTTGTATCTACTCGTCATTTCTGGTTGTACGCCTGTCGCACCATAAAGTTTTTTCATACGTTTCAATTCAATTTCAACATCCTTACTATCCTTGTAAGTTAATAACTTAAATGTTAATTCTTTCTTACTTACTGGTAACTTAAATGTGAATTCATTTTTCCCGATAGTATAATTTTTTTCCTTCATCGATACGTGTTCCCATTTCATTACATCAATTGAAATATCATTACGTGTTCCGCAATTCGGACAATTAATTTTTGTATCATACTTGCCACCGTATGCTAATATTCTTGCAGCCATCATTACTTTATCATAATCGCCCAAAAGCATATCGTTTAATACATTTTTATCACCGATAAATATTGCCTCAATAAACTTATCCAAAACGATACCTTTCTGTATTAAATTTTTTGATGTTAATATATCTTCATCTGCCGCCGTTGGGTATCTTAATTCTACTGACCCTTTATTTAGTGGATGTTCCGCTGGATATAATCACCCTTTACTCGGTAACTCTATCATTTCTGTTGGAAATGTTGCTTTTTCTTCTGCCATAACTTTCTCCTATATTCATTTTGGTTTGTTTTATTGATTTACATAACCCATTTCTTATATATATTATGTTATTACTTTTTTCTTGTTTTTTTATATTAAATGCCCGCCTTTCAAATTGCCAACGCCAAATTTGCTTGCCCTTTGAAGATTATATTCAGCATTATGATGCAAATAATTATGCTTTTTTTGGTGTATGATATTCATTTCATTTCCATAAATGTCGTACTCTCTTTCGGATGCCAATTTACGGCCCAAATCAAGCATTAACTTTTTAAGTGGCATTTCTATTTCATCTTTCTTGCGTGTAATCATTTTTCCCTGCCATTTAAGTTTTACGTAACCTGCCATTTTACGTGCTTCATCTATGGCCAATACATTGTTTGAGACCATAGTCCACAAACTAGCCACACTTCCACTTGTTATAGATTGTGCGTCAACTGTTTCCGTAACGTCCATTTCGCCAATTTTATTTCCATAAATATCATAAGTAGAATACTTGCATGTTCTAGACATATAATCATTATTTTTCAATTCATTAATCAAATCATCTACGCTTTTACAGAATGCATTAGAATTTGCTGGCATTGGAACGTCCCACGTCGGTGCTGTACTTGCCATTGTATTAACATAATTCCCCTTAGTAGCACAAAAAGAAGTTTTTTTCTTAAATAATTTAGAAAGAAAGCTCATTGTATTCCTCTAATTGTTTTGCTAATCTCATTGTTTCACTTATTACATATCTTTTATTATAAACTGTTAACGAATCATTCCCATGTGCTGTATCAAATCCAAAACACCAACCATGTTTTACATATAAATCCCCAATTTTTTTATCATTCATTTCTTCTGAATATGTAATGCCGCCATGAACATCCACTCCTTCAAGATACTTTTTGCCATATGCTGGATGATATTTATCAACAACAACATAACCATTGCCCCAACCAAAATCCATTGACTTTGTTCTTTGAAGCCAAGTAGTTTTGACAACGGTTAAACCAACTAATTTATATTTATCTTTAGATGTCATAAACTCATCACCGTAAATCGTAAATGCTTTTATTTTTGACATAATTTCTCCATACTTTTTCTTTCGTTATAAGCTTTTATTTTCTTTTTTTTACTGTCAAACATTCCCTATATGTATATTGCTTGACTCCCAATACGGCAACTGGATATGCTTTCCAATTAATATTGTCTATGCCTATCCACTTTCCATGTTCTGTGATTACCATCGTAAATTCTTCTTGTGCTACGTTTCCGTAAATGTCATATGTTTTTAAGTCCATAGTATTAAAGTCAAAATTTAGTCAATCAGGAATATATGTCGGGTCGTCAAATGGCGAGGTTTTCTTAAACAACTTTACAACCTTATCTAAAAACTTCATCAATGTAACCCCCTATACTTTTATTTCTATCTATATGTATTTCAAACAAATTCAAAAACTCTTATTTTTATATAAAAAAACTCCGCACAAGGCGGAGCTAATATTTTTAACAATCTTTTATGATTAAGCTTTACATAAAAACTTCGTGTATCGCTTAATCATAAGTAAGTCTATTGGAATATAATTATCATTTTTATCCCTAATCCATGCATCCACTACGTCATTTTCGGAGCAATTTCTTCTTACTGTCCATAAAATTTGTTCTTTTTTCTTCTTAAAAATTTTCTTAAATATACCCATCAAATAACCTCCATACAAATATATATGCTTAATTTAAATCGCAAACTCTTGTTTTTTTTATTAGAAATTAAAACTATTGTGAAGTTCTCGGTGACATTCTCTGCATAATGCAACGCCTGATATTTCATTGTCCGTATGATAATTTATAATTGCATCAATAAATTTAGTTCTGTCTAACTTATCATCAAAATTGTTCTTTTTTCTAATAATATTTATTATTTCTGACATTATTATTTGATTGTGATGAACATCTAATTTGCCGCCAGCACCACACTTTGAACATTTGAATTCATATTTTTTTAATATTGGAAATTTTCATTCATTATATAATTTTCTACTTCCGTGACATGCCGCATTTATTGAACTATTACCGCCACATCATGCGGGAGATTCCGCACCATATTCAACTTTAAGCACGCCATCTTTCCACATTTTTTTCATACGTTCTGATTTTCTTTTTAATAAATCTTTATCAGCTAAAATTGTTTTTCTTGAATTTTCGGCATTTAATCTAACACGTTCGTCTGTAATGTCCAATCCTTTATTCCAAGGCTCTCTTACGCCGTCTTTATATTGTTGCCTTCTTGTTTCTGCGGAATGTTCAATTGCTTTTGGATTATGGCCCCAATTATTTTTTACTCTTGAAATGTGTCCTCTTTTGTAATCGCAAAACCCATGCGAATTAAAGTTAGTTTCTTCTCCACATCCGCATTTGCATGTTGGTCTTATTCCATTTAGATAAAATTCTAAATGAAAATCCTCTGATTTAATTCCATGAAGCCAACCCACATGTTTCCTAAGACTATTATAGTTATCAAATATTCGGCTACATCTTTTACACTTAAATTTTTCCATAAAAAAATCCTCCATACAATTATATATATGGAGGAATATTGTTTTTAACAATCTTTTATGATTAAGCAGTAAAAAGATTTAAGAACCGCTTAATCATATCTAATACTCCATTACTGGGTAGTCGTAGCGGAGAGAAATCGTGATTTCTTGTGCTGTTGCATCTCCCCAATCTAATTCGCCAAAGTTTGCACTTTTAATTCATGCTTTCTTTAATGTCCAAGCACTAATTTTATCGCCAACTGGTCCTAATTCAAGTATAGTTACATCCTTTTGATACATTGCTCCGTATCCGTCTCTGCCTGTTTCAGCTTCGTGATGTGCTCTAATTCAATTCATTACAATTTGAGCACCTGATGGTGATATTGGGTCATATAAAGTTAAACTAATTTCGTCATAAGAAACTTTACCCATAGAATATTTTGTTATATTAATATGAGGCAATTCAACCTCATCAATAGTTATGCTTGGTCTCGCCGCACCTTTAATTAAAAATGAAGGTATTCCATCTATTTCTAATATAAATCTATTCTTTAATCTTGGCTCAAACTTATCAAATAACATTTCGTTAACGTCTAGTATATTTTCTGCCATTTTGCATTCTCCTTTTTTTTGTTTTAATAATTATATACATTACTCTGTATATTAATAAATATTCAAAATGTAAATTTTTTGGCAATAATCTTCCAATAATACTTAACAAAAAACTCTGTTTTGGGGATTTTATATAATAGTTATGTTTGAATAGGGACGTATTAATATTTTATATGAAAAATAGGGGACAATATGAGGGAATGCAATATAGATATAAGTTTGTTAGAAAAGGTTGTATTAAATGAGGCCAACATTAAGGCATTAACAAATAAGAAATCGGACGACTACAATATATCAAAATTATTAGGGATAAAATTAACACAATCCCAAAGTATTAGATTTGGAAAAAAATTTGAGAAAATAGTTGGAGATTTAATTCTTCTTGCTAAAGATACAGAATTAGAGGAAAAAACTATTTTTGATATTTATGAACTTAATGATAAAAATAGCATCAAAACAAAGGGCAAAAAAAATGTTGATATGATTTTTAAAAAAAATAATAAACGTTATTATTTCGAATTAAAAACAAACATGAATTTAGATAGTGAAAAAAGTAAAATAACAGATGAAAAAATAAAACAAGTAACCAATTATTTTGAAAAAAAATATAATGAAAAAATAATATCAGGATGCTTAACTTGTTGGTATGGACCTGAGAAAAAGATAGTTAATAAATTAAAAACTGATATATATTATATGAAAGACTTGTTTGAAATATTAGATTTCAAAATAACAAAAGAAGAGTATTATACTACTTTTAAAAAATTAGGACAAAAAATAATAAAAATGGAGAATACACAATAATATGAGACCTATGATTAAGTGAACCGGAGGCAAACGCAGAGAATTAAAACATTTAATTCAAATGTTACCAGAAAATATAGAAAGATTCGTCGAGCCCTTTGTTGGGGGCGGAGCGTTATATTTCCATTTAGAACATAAAAATTCAATCATTAATGATTGAGATTACGATTTAATAAACTTTTATAAAAATGCCACCAACTCTAAATTCTTAAAAAGTATATCTGAATTGGAATTATTAAATGAAAATCACGATGCTATGTCAGAAAAATATTATGAACTTAGAGCGTTAGATAGAGGTGGGTTACATAACCACTCCAATATGACTAGGGCGATACGCTTCTTTTATGTCAATCAATTAGCGTTTAGCGGTATGCGAAGGTTTAATAAAAGCGGTGAGTTTAACGTTCCATTCGGACATTACAAAAGGTTATCAAATCAAATAACCAATAAGCATTTGGAATTACTCAAAACAACCGACATTAAGAACGAACATGCTGTTAATATTATTATTAATGAAGATAATGAAGGAACGTTCATATTTCTTGACCCTCCATATACTAAAGTATTCAAAACTTACTCTCCTGGAAATGAATTTACTATGGGAGAACAGCGAAAACTATGCGATAGTCTTAAAGCATTACACAAAGCAAAGTTTATGTTGGTAATTAATAAAGAACCAGAAATACTTAAAATGTATAACGGCTTTAACGTTGCAGAATATGATGTAAAGTATGGAGTAAACATTAGGAATAGGTTTAATACAGATAGCACCCATGTAGTAATAACAAATTATTAATAACAAAAAAAAGAAAGAAAAAATAAAGTTTTATCTTATTTCATAATATATATTATTAATAAAAACAAAGGAGGGTTGCAAATGAAAAAAATAAAAAAAGTAATGTCTGTTGGTGTGGGGTATATAGATGGTGGTGGAAGTCCACTATATGACAAATTGAATCCAGAATTTCCAGAATTTGAGGAGAATATTTTAGAAATAGCGTATAAAATACTAGAAAAACTTGAATTCAAATTAGGGAAAAACATTTTAAATAACAATACATGTAATAACATTATTGATTTAATGATTGGGGATAGTCATATGCCTGCCCACATAAGTATAGAGTTTGTTGAAGATAATATGAAATACAATATATCCTTTAATGGATATTGCAAAAACAATAATGAGTATCTTGTAGAAAAGATACAAGAATAAATATATTTGACTATATAATAATTCCAAATAATGTAGATTTCGATTTTACTTCAATAACCTTCGAAGACTTAATGGAGTTTTTGTCAAAAACGAAATCAAAAAAAATAAATATGATAAGTATTTAAAACTTTAAGTTTAGCCATATAATAACAAAAAGAGAGAATAGGAAACCGTTCTCTCTTTTCTATTTAACTTAAGTTAATATTGAAAGTGAAATTATACTTTATGCTTAAAATAAATAGTGAATTATTATTTAATAAAAACAATTTACACCATAATTATATTCAAAGAGAACGGGAGTGTTATTACTATGAACAAAACAAAAATAGTTAAATGTAAAAACTGTGAAAATGAATTCAAAACATATATAAATAGACCAAAACAATTTTGTAGTAAAATTTGCTATGATGATTATAGACATAAAGAAATTAAATGTAAAAGTTGTAATAAAATATTTATCGTTGGTAAAAAATCAAAAAGAATATATTGCTCCAACCAATGTGCGGCTGACGACTTAAAAGAATTAAGGGCTATGAAAATTAAAGAAACCTTTAATAAAAAATATGGTGTAAATTCACCAGCACAATTACAATCTGTAAAAGATAAAATTATAGAACATAGAAATAATGGCGCCTATGATAATATGATTGAAAAGGGAAAAGAAACGAGATTATTAAAATATGGTGATAAAAATTACAACAATCTTGATAAAAATAAAACAACAAAATTAGAAAGATATGGTGATGAAAATTATAACAATAGAAAAAAATGGTTAGATACATTAAAATCCAGATATGGAAAAGGCATACACCCAAATACTGAAGCGAAACTTATGAAATCATTGGAGGAAAACAAAATTGGATTTAAATCAGATAAATTTAAAGAATATCTTAAAGACAACAATGTATTAAACGTTTCTCAAATCTTATCAGTAAAAGAAGCAATATTAAAAAAAAGACGAATTGCTGATTTCAATAATTTGTATAAAAAGCCAAATAAATTTTTAAGAACAATACCTTTATTCAATGTTAATGATTATATTTCGCAAGATAAAAATGAATTATATAAATTTCAATGCTTAAAATGTAAAAAAATATTTGAAGACCACATACATCAAAATCATATACCTTCATGCCCAGATTGTTATAATATTAAATATGGAACTTCAATGGTTGAAGATGAAATCGCATCCTTTATTAAAGAAATTTTGCCCAATTATAAAATTTTAACAAATGTTAGAGATATTTTAGATGGTAAGGAGCTTGACATTTATATCCCAAATAAGAATATTGCAATAGAAATTAATGGATTATATTGGCATTCAGAATTATCTGGCAAAAAGAGTAAAACTTATCATTTAGAAAAAACAAATATATGCCATAATTTAGGAATTGATTTGATACACATATTCGATGTGGAATGGGCCTTAAAAAAAGAAATAGTAATGAGCAGATTAAAAGCAATTCTTGGCGTCAATATAAATATAGATAGAGTATACGCAAGAAATTGTGAAATAAAAGAAATATCACCAACAGAAAAAAATAAATTTTTAATTAATTTTCATTTACAGGGTGAAGATAAATCAAAATATAAACTTGGATTATTTCATAAAAATAAATTGGTTTCGGTTATGACTTTCGGTAGACCTAGAATTGCGTTAGGAAATAAAAAAGATAAAAGTAATTCTTATGAATTAAGTAGATTTGTTTCTGATAGTAATGTTGCAGTCGTTGGTGGGGCGTCAAAACTTTTATCATATTTTATCAAAAATTACAATCCAACAAAAATCATTTCGTATGCTGACAGACGATGGAGTAAAGGCAACTTGTATGAAAAGTTAGGGTTCAAAAAAGTATCGGATGGGACGCCCAATTATTGGTATACCGCACCAAAAAGATATGGCGCGCCATTAAAACATAGATTTAATTTTAGAAAAAATGTATTAAAGAGTAAATTAAGCGTATTTGACGAAAATCTAACTGAATGGCAAAACATGCAATTAAATGGATACGATAGGGTTTGGGATTGTGGAAGTCTAAAGTATGAAATGATATTAAAATAAAAAACCCGAGCCTCGTAAGGCTCGGGGTCCTATGGAGTTAAATCCATAAGTATTGTTTATATTTAACCTATGTAAATATTGTTATGCACCAAAAGTTGCCCCAGTGCGAGTAATATTAAAGTCAATTATAATGAATTCGGCAACCCTTGAAGGTTGAATCCATATTTCACCTCTCATAATATTTCTATCAATATCATCAGGTGTATTATTTGTATCATCCATTACAACCTTAAATGCATAGAGACCATTTTTAGATTGAATACTTTCCATGTATGGAGTAATCATATTAACCCATTTTTGTCTTTCTGAATTTGTATTGTTTTGGAAGTTTAATTGCTTACTTACGTAATTAACATATTCTTTCATTTTAATTAAAAGTCTTCTAACGTTAATTCTATCAGTTGCACTCGCAAGTGCTTGTAATGTTTTTTGACCTCAAACAACTGTACCAATATTAGGGAATGATGCAATTGGGTTAATTCTTGCTGTATATAAATCATCTCTCTCTAAATGTGTAAGTCTTGTTTTCGCTTCAATAACCGAAGTAAGTCCGCCTCTGTTAAGTCCAGCAGGAGCATACCATTCGTATCCAATCTTGTCATTAAATGCAATAACGCCTGGAATAACCACTGAAGGTGGAACTCAAACGTATCTATTTGTATTTGTATCTACAATTTTTACCCAAGGATAATATGTTGCCGCATAACTACTGTCAAGTGTTGTTGTTTGCGAAACTGCGTCTGCTACGCCCTGAGTGCTACTGCCGCAATCTATTATAAAGAATGTATCGCCTCTATCTTCGCAAATGTTTTTCGCATAATGATAAAGGGTGCTTTGGTCAACTAAGTTAACACCAGGTGCGGCCAATAAATTCATTACGATTTCATCTTTATTTGATACAGTGTCAAATGCTTTTTTATAAGACATACTTCCCGAAGATGTATGGTCGCTTGTATCAAATCCCATTAATGTTGATGGACTGCCAGATGTGGTAAGTCTATTTGATGGGTTTTTCCCGTCGAATCCGCCTTGCATTGGAATTGTAAATTGTTTGTAAGATGAATCTGAGGCTAGGGAAACTGGGTCTTCATTTGAGCCTGAAATTGTATCTTCCAAATGGAAGGGATTATTTCCCCCCACTCAATCATTTGGGATTGCTTTTAAGAATTGTTTGTTATCATCTTCATAATCTGAATGAAGATCAACGCCTTTATATATTTTTGCATTTACTGCGTCATTTTCTATTGATGACGTAATATAATGCATTGCTGGTGGGTTTGCTGAAGCTGTAAAAGGTACGTAAGGTGCGGCAAATCCGAAAGGTACAAGACCCTTTGAAACTCCGCCTCTATCAACTGCCTCTACCATTTTTACACGAATATAAGCACTTTTTGGCTCATAATCTCCAACCATTCTTAATTTTGTCTCGCCATTTGCATCTGCGGCAAATGTTCCGTATCTATTGCCAATTTTCTTAGCAACATAATTTGTTGCAAGTGGGTCAATAGAACATTCTGTGAAAGTTTCTAATACTTTCGGTGAGTTATCTGTATCGCTAAGTTTTCTAACTACTACGCCAAATGTTCCGTACTCGGAAACTCCTGCTACGGCTTGCTTAACATCAAAAATACCTATCTTAATTTCTCCATTTGTGTAATCTCCGTCTGATAATGAATGAAATTGGAATAAATTTTGTGACGTGTCGTCTACCTTTTGTGAAATGATGTATGGGGTTGTTGCTTCTGAATAACCTTGCTCGTCAAAGTTAAGGCCGTTTGTATTTACCGAAGCCGTTATGTCTGTTCCTGTTATTGTTTCAATTGCTTTATCAAATATTGATTGTACATACACCATTTTATCACCTCATGGGCTTGTGCCAAATAAGTTTACAATGTAATTGGAGTCTGCCGAACTAAGTGATGCTGTATATCCAATTTCTCCATATACTGATGCTGACAATGTAAATTCTAAAGCGCCACTGCTCGATACATCCCCAAGAGTTATTCCCAATGTGCCATCAGTAGCACTTGTTGGCGCTAAAATACAATATGAAGTGTCCACTTCACTAAACTCGATAGTGTCTGCTTGATAGCCTTCCTCTCAAAGAACCCTAACAACTTGCACACTTCCTGCATTTTTTAAATATTCTTGAACTGCATATGGTGTATAAAATTTATCATAGGTATTTCCGAATTTTTGAATGGCTTCGTTTCTACTTGTCAATACGGTTGGATAAAATGCTGGTCCTTTTAAGAAAGGCCCAATTATTACCCCCCCCGCTTCATTGAGTGCTGGTGGTAAATACGACAAATCATTTTCGTTTATAAATACACCAGGACTTACTATTCTTTCTGACATTTTTTTTCTCCTCTTTTTGTTTTTTTTATAACTTCTTTGCTAAACCAAGAAGTTCTTTATTATATTGTTTATAATTTTTAATTTTACCATTTCTAATGTCTTTTTGAAAATCTGAAATTACTGCTAAAAATTTTTCTTTATCTTCTTGTTCTAAACTTTCCGCTTTCTTTTTCATAGTCTCGCCAACATTGTTGGCCATTTTATCACGGCCTTCTTTTGTTTGAAGTAATTTAGTAATTAATTGCCCAGCTATTAACTCAAGCAACCCTTCATTTAGTGTATTCACCTTTACTTCTTTTTTAATCATTTCTCTAATTTCTGATTTCTTCATTTTCAAATGTCTCCTATTTTTGTTTTTTTTAAAAAACTTTTTATCGTGTTTTTAATAAAAATATTCTTTTATATAAATATCTCTTTCAAACACGTAACTGCATATTTTCTTTGCATATTGAGTAGTTATTCAGTATTTTTTTCGAATTCCCAAGTAGTAGGGTTTAATTGACCTTCGCCGTATTTTTTCAAAAATGTTTCTGCGATTTCTTTTTCTTTTTCTTTTAATTTTGCATATTCATCTAATAAAACTTTTTTCTGTGTGTTCATATCAACTATTCGTAACTCTAATTGCCCAAGAGTTAATGCAACTTGTTGAAAATCTGTCCTAAGTTTTTGAATTAATTTGATGTCCTCTTCTTTAATTTTTTCGTTTGTCATTGTAAGCTCCTTTTTATTTTGTTATTATTCTTATTTCCTAAAAATTTTTTGTTTTTTGACTTGTGATTCCATATATAATTTATGATATATGGAATAAATTATTCTAATTTTTACAATTATAGTAAAAAAAAATATTAAAACTTTACTCATCATATAATGAATCAACCTCAATTTCTTCTATCGCTTTTTTGCCATCATCTATACTTACAATGCCAGCTTTAGCATCAACTTCAAACAATCTTATATCATACTTTTTATAAATAAAACCTAATGCTTTGGTTAATGTGTCACCAACAATTATTTCAGGAAAAACGTGCTCTGAAACACCAACATCCGAAGTCTCTGCTCACCTATCGCCAGGTGGAATTCTTTTTAATACTTGTTTTTTCATTTTATCACCTTATTTCAAATATTCCATAACAGCGTCAATTGATTTTAGAAATGCTTTGTTTTGAAGTGGCATTATATCTTTTGTCTTGGCAGTTGAATTATGCTTAAATCTTATATCATTTTCTGCTTGTTCAATTTTTGATTCTTCAATAAGTTTATGAATTTGTTCTTTTGTAATTTTCATTTTATCACCTTATATAAAATATTCCATAACTTAATAATATATATGTTGGTATAGAACGAAAGTATATATTATTTTAATATTTATAATTTATTTTTTAACAATCAATATTTCGTGTGATTGTTTTGGATTGTTGTTTGTTTTATTTTTACCAATTCTTGTTTCTCCTTGCCCGTATGAATACATCCATTCTGGGTAATAAATATCAAAATCTTCATACCATTCATTAATGTTTTCGCAATTATTATAGCTTAATATAAATCCTCCATTATGGTTGTATAGCAAATCTCTTAACTTTTTATGATTAAAGTTATTATGATGTATTGCATAATTGGGATTGGGATACATACCCTTAAACATTTTGTTATCTTTACTCTCTCCAAGTAAATACGGAGGGTCTAAATATAAGAAATCATTATTATGTTTCTTTAATACTTTTTCAAAATCTGATTGATATACTGATAGATTTCTACACTTAAAGTTTTTAACTCTATTTATCATTGCCTTATATTTTTTTTCATTATCTTTATATATAGACGACAGCCAACCCATATACATTGGGCCATAAGATAGATTGTGATTAAAGTAATAATATGCCGCTCCCTGTATGTCTGTCAATTCTATTGGATTGTCATTGTAATAGGTTGTTTTTAATTCTAAAAACAAATTTTGTGATTTACCCCATTTCTTTAGTTTGTCTTTGATTTTATCATACACATCTTTTGTTGGTTTTAATTTATTCAATTCGTTATATAACTCAACTGGATTGCTTAATTGTATTTGCCAGAAATTAACTAATATATCAAACACGTCATAGCCTATAACTTTCTTATTTAATTCATTTGCCAAATATACTTCTAATGAACCGCCACCAACAAAGGGAGATACAATCGTATCAATATTATTGGGGATATGTTTGATTATATGTTTGATTGCTTTTGACTTACCGCCTGCATATCTAATTGTTGTTTTTATTTTAGCCATTTACTTCCCTATATTTTTGTTTTCTTTATTCTATATTCGGCATACAAAATCTCATATCTTGTAGGAAATGTTTTGTGATTTTCTTGGAAGTTCCATATTGGATATCTACCGATTTTATTTTTATACTCTCTTTTGCAATCATCTTCACATACCATTGGGTCAATAGGAACCAATTTGTTTATAATAGTAGATAATGATGGAATATTTGCATATGTTTCAGGAACTTGTATTAGATAAATTCCCACTTTGTTTCCTTTTTCTAATTCGTCTTTAATTAATAATTGCATAATAAATCTATTTGGGCCTGGAGCGCCGCTCATTGAATTTTCATAAAAGTTCATTGTTGCTTTAATACCACCTTTACTTGCTGACTTACCTATTTTGGCTATTTTGCCATTAATGGTAAATAAATAAACCCTACCGTTATTATTTGTTAGTATTTCTTTTTCGATTTTGTCGTTTAACTTACATTTTATAAAATTTTTAGTTTCATCGTCTCGCAAAACAAACTCACCGACCATTTGTGCCGTTTTAGCATTTTTAATATGAAATTCAGACATAAAGCCCCCTTTATTTAACTTACTATACTACTATAATACGTTATTGGGGTTTGTCAAATTATTTCTAAATTATTTTTTAATAGCATTTCTTCTCATCATGCTATTTGAAATTTTTTGCTTTGTTTTGGCTGTATGTCTTGGTCTGCCAAATTCTCAATTGGTATTTTTACTAAGATATTCATCTACAAGTTTTTTTGTAATTTTTTTTGTTTCGCCTGTTTTTGGGTCTCAAACTCATTTCGTTCCATATTGAGAATTTTTGTTCCCAACATGAGCCCCCCTTGCAGAATTTTTCATTTTTTGTTTAGTCTTTTCCGAATGCGACGTAAAACCACCGTATCCACCTATATTAATATTATATGTATTTCCTTTTTTAATAAAATTTATATTAACTAGTTCAAATTCTTTGTCATAGGCTTCTTTTTCAGTTATAAATTCATATAATATTTCTCTTTTGAAATTGCCATTGCCATATTTTTTTATAGCTTTGTTAATTAATTTGCCAGAACCCATATATAAATCTGTATTAATATTTTTTGAACCTCTTACCCCAATATAAATTTTGTTATTAATTGTGTTTGTTGTTTTATAAACATAAAAGACAACATCATTTGCATTTATCTGATTTTTTCAAGGAATTAATATTGATGCATTAAAATTATAACAATCAATATTATAGTCTATTCTTTTTTTGTTGTTATGTATTATACTTGATAAGGTTGCACCATTTATAATTCTGCCAACATATCATTTGCCCTCTTTTGATCATTTCTCTATATCTTCTCGTTGAATTAATTTATTTTTTTTACCATTTGTAATTCATTTTGTTCCAGTAGTGCCACGCCTTCCGCTAGTTTTTTTGTCTAAGTCTTCATTAAAGTTATTCATTTTATACATTTAACCCCTTCTCTAATAAGTATTGAAGAAATTATTTTTTTTGATTTTAATTTAATTTGTTAAATGATTGGTATGTTTGCGTTTACAAAATGGCAGGGAGTGTGGGACTCGAACCCACTTTGACTCCTTGGACGGATACGGGTTTGCTTACCACTATAGTTTTCACTACCAATTCTAAAAATTGTTTGTGGTCTGGACTTTCTCTTCATCATATTATAAAAAAATAATTTAGATGTTCTCCCGTTAAGTCTCTACACTTTCCTTATATTAAGGCTTAGCTCGGGATTGCCATTTCAAAGGTTTCCCCGAATTTGAGAGAATTCAATATACACATTTCTATGTATACGCTCCAATTTGTTATATAGCTAAAGCCCGCCGTAATCACCTACTATACCAACTCCCTACATTATAAAATTTTTAATTCATTCTAATTGCTTTTTCTTTATGATTTCTATTTCATTCTACGTCTATATATATATGCAAAAATCTAAAAGCATCAATAATAATTACATTACATGAAAGTTTTATAATCTTTAATAAATTTATTCATTACAGACAAATGCCATTTAACTTCATCAAGCTTTTTAACTGATTCGTTATGATGTTCCATAATCCACATTACATGTGTTGCTTTGTTAAATATCTTACCCTCGAATTTCTCAGCAGGATAGTAACCATTTTCTTTAGATATTTTGTCAATTTCGTCTTGTGATATACTCAACTCTTTCATTGTATTGTTAAATAAATTTTCCATAAAATTAAATGTTTCGTTAATATTTTCAATATGTTCGTCATTTAATTTTTCATCAATCATTTCTTCAATTAATTCTTCAATATCAATCATTTCTTCATCTTTCATTTACTCTCCAATCCTTTTTGTTTCACTTGTCTTATAAGTAGTCAAAGGAGTTTCTAAAATTGATTTTTTTACGCTATCATATATTAATTCTTGGACTTTCTTGAAAACCATGTCTGGCGTTATTGTTTTGGAGCATATAAATCTATCTTCCGTTGTTCCCAACCTTGGACACCAAAGCCAATCGTCAGCGTCAAAATTACACGTTGGGTCGTTGAAGCATCCATGGCATACTTCATTGTTATTTAATCGATAGTTATTCCCTATAAATTCGCAGAATGGTTCGCTAAATCCTGAAATCATTACTGTTGGGATTCCTACTGCCCAAGCAAGCCAAGATAATCCAGAACTAAGCCCTATAAAGAAATCAGCATGTTTTAGATCATTCATTATTTGCTCTATCGAATAGTTACCACTGTGGTCAATTACATCTTTTGGACTATAATTCCAATATGGAGAACGTCCATAAGGACTGCTTTCTTTCGATATAAGTACAACCTTATACCCGAGACTTTTTAAGTGTTTGACCAATATATTCCAACCATCAGGATAATTCCAATATTTTGATTGAGCGGTTGCATGCGGGGCAATGCAAACATATTTCCCATCAACTGGTCTGTCGTCCTGTGGAAAGGTTATTTTTGGTTTTATTTCCTTATATTCTAACCCAAGTATATCAGGCGCCGTTCGCTGTAATGGTATTGTTCTTACATTATTTGGATTAAGCCATTTAGCATCTTTTTGAAACCAACCAATTATATAATGTGCGTATACATCATTTACATTTGTGCCAGGATTAACAAAAGTAATTTCTGGATAGTCGTTTGCAAAAAACTTATTCCAAAATGTTGAACACACAACTTTACAATTATGTTTTTTTCTAAACTCTTCAACGTAAGGAAACCACGCCAATGTATCGCCAAGTGCTTTACTATCCAATTGAATATAAACTTTTTTATTTTTTGCATTATATTTATGATGAAAAACAACTTTGTTATTGTCTGCAATATCTTCTACTGTTATCAAATAATCTGTAAAATATCTTCTATTTGCTTTTGTCCAATGATTTGTACTAATTGTGCTTGTGTGAACAGATTCTCCATTTTCAAAATCGAAAAATGAAATTTTATATTTTTTATCAATATTGCCAGTAATTTCAACTCTTGGACCATCTATGAAATTAACGGTTATTTCGTTATATTTTTTCTTTATACCTTTTAACATTTTATCCTCACTTTCGTAATGTTTGCTCTCTTTATATATATTCTCTTCATTTTCAAAATTCATATTTATCGCATACAAAAGGGTTTCATTATAATAATTTTTTACATTATTTTCATTTAATTTAATATCAAGGCCATCAATAGAATTTTGTATAACATTAAAGCCTAATGATTCTAAATTTTTGATAACTTCTAATGGTCTCGGGTTTATTGTATTAGCACACATATGAAGTTCCATAGCAATTTTATGAACATTCTTTTTTATAAACTTAAAATTTTCTTCATCACAAAATATATTGTACTCTCCACCTTCAATATCTACCTTCAAAAAATCAATTTTTGAAATATTATTTTCATGTATAAAATCTTTAAATGAAATGCCATCCATTGCTATCCCATTTTCATCATTAATAACTCTTGAAGCCAATCCATTGTTACAATTCAAATATGCCGTGCCAGTTTTTTCAGTAATGGCTTTATTAATTAATATAACTTTATTAGGTTTAGCATTATGATTAATATTTCAAACCAAATCATCTCAAGCTTTTTCTGCTGGCTCCATTACATAACATTTATCTATGTCTTTTCGCAAACATCTTAATGAAAAGAGCCCAATATTAGCGCCAAGGTCAACAACAACATCACCTTTATTAATTTTGAAATATTTTTCATATATTTTTTCTTCTATTATTTCTTCTTTAATTGAATTATATCCAGTATCATTGTTAATTAATGATGAATGCTTTATTCTGCCTAATTTGGTAATGTCAATGTTTTCCTCAGAAATGGGCGAAATAAAATCATCTTCTATAATCTTATATGCTATACTTGCCACATTTTTCCATGAAAATTTTTCTCTGATTTCTTTTGATTCTTTTAATGCCTTGTCTTTGAAATATGAATAATTTTCATAAACATCTCTCATTCTATCTGACAAATCATTAAAGTTTGGTTCGCAATAATCTCCAGGCATATCTGATTGTGTATACCCTTTTCCGAAAATGTTGTTTGCCGGTTTCATTCCAACAATCTTAACTGGAATTCCTTTATCTTTAGCAAATTCAAGTTCGGCACCTCAGTCAGAATACATTGACGGCGTACCACACGCCATTGCTTCAATTAAAGGTAAGTTCCAACCTTCGCCCCTTGCACACGAAACAAATACATGCCCGTTTTGTAAGTATTTAATATAATCTTCTCTGCTTGGGAAGTGAACAATTTTAATTCTTTCGTCCTCTAAATTATAAACCTTTAATCTCTCTTCTGTACTTTTTAATCCATCAACATTTCACATATTATCTGTCGATATAATCAGGTCAATGGGTTCGCTTTTATCAAATGTGTTCAAGAATGCTCTAATTATTTCCGCAGTTGCTTTGCGATAATCTCAACGACCGAAAATCACAAACTTAAATCTACCATCAGAATATGGCGCAAACTCTTTATCAAAATTTGCTGGTTTGAATATTTCACCATCAACTGCTTCTGGAACAACTTTCACTCTGTCAGTCGGATACCCTTGCTCAATTGAACAATCTTTTTGCCATTGTGTCGGTACCCAAAGTTGGTCAAATTCTTTTAGTTTGTTAAAATATTCTTGTGGCTGTCTGGTTGTTTCTCAAACATTGTATGCTATTTTTGGGCCTTCATACTTGTCATAAAAGTAATAATGTCTTGTTTCGCTTAGTATTAAATTAACTATATTTTTATTATTAAAATCATATTTTGCAAATAAAGGATAATCTTTACGCTCACCATTATTCCATAATGTTTGTGTTGTTAACATTTCTTTATCTTCTTTTGTTGGCACATATTCCGAGCAAACTGTAAAGTTTCTAATCCTAACATCGATTAATTTATTAAGTTCTTTGAAAAACTCTTGTGCGTGCCTATTGTACCCTGTTGTCCCTATATAACTCGTATGCGCCTTAATTACTATATCTTTTTTATCCATAGTTTTGCCCTCAATTGTTTCATTATGCTCATAAACAAAAATGTGTCTTTTGCCTTGGCCAATATTTATTTCATTATTCATTTTTCATTTACTACCTTGCAAAAGTTCATTAATTTTTGCACCCTTGCCAATAATTTTACTACCTGTATTTATAAACTTTGTTGGTATTCATTCGTTAGTGGCATGCATTATCGTATATAATTGCATTTCTGAATTTGGGAATCAATTATCGTCAACACCAATTATTGTATTGTCATTAAGCCTATTATATATTGCTAAAAATTCATTTAAGTGATGTTGTGCAGAAGAGGCTGGATTTTCAAAATCTATATCGAATGAATCCAAAATGAATAAATCAACTTTATTGACTTCTTCATCTGTCATTGACTTCAAATATTTGACAGAATCAGAATGTATATACTCTATCACATCGGCAAAATCTTTTGTTATTTCTTTTGCTTTGTTTAACTTATTTTCATCAATATCAATTGTAATTAATTTACCACCAGTATAATTTTTAATAAGTTTTCCCATAATATATGTAAACGCAAAATCATTTGTTTTGACCGACTCCGAAATGGTCCCTGTTTCTACCAAATATATTGGTTTATTTTTTGCTATTAATTTTGGAATGATATATTTATAAAATTCCATTCGGTTTGATTCACGACTCTTACTCGTTAAACCTGGAATCTCTTTTAGAAATGCATCAATGTTAAATTTTACGCCAACCATACTTTCATTTGCAACATATGATGCAAATCTTGGTAAATTTGTTTTTTCGGTTGTATATAAACTCAAAAGATTTTTTTTATAAAAAAGTAATTTACTATCAAGCTTATCACTGTAAGAAAAAGTATATAAGTTATTTTTTACCATAGACTTAACAATGTTATGCAATGAAATATGTTGTGTATGCCCGTACTCACCTACTTCATTGTGAGTTAATATTTTCTTGTAATTGTTGTTGTCAATTTCTTTTTGTAATATTGGCATAACTTCATTTTTATTAAATGGTATATTCAAACCATTTTTGAAGTCAAACACTTCATATTTTGAAACGCCAGCAAATGCCATTGCTTTTTTGAAATCTTCAAATCTTATTGTATCACTCGCACCCGTCATACATATAACTTTTCAACCATATTCATTTAATAATGATATACCGCCAAATATTGATTCATCGTCTGGATGCGCAACGACCATTAATTTTGTTGGTTTGAATAATTTACTATATATATCCCCCATTACTTTTACATTTTTAGTTCCATGATAAAATAACATTTTGTTTTGGTTGATTGGAAAATTATTACCATCAATTTCATACATTATATCGAGTGCCTTATCTCAACCCAATATCTCTTCCATTTTATCAAGAAGATTTATGTCGTCTACTTGATTATTTTTGCTATCAGCACCAGATAACCATGTTATTGGTAAATGGTTTTTTAAGTTATACTTCCACATAAGTACATTTGATAATCGTTCTTCAGAAAGAGCCAGGTCATCAATAAAGTGTGTGCTATCAACATTAATTAATGATTTATTTGTTCTCAATAATTCTTCAAAAAATCATTTTGATTTATTATTAAAAATATATAAACCCGTAGCAATTGTAAAATTGTTATTTCTATGGATATTTAAAAGGTTGCCTGCTTCCTCCCCATGCCCTGCATATTGCTTCATACCATTTTTGTCAATATTTCAATGGCTCAAATCATTATGTTTGTAACGCATAAATAATGGGTAGTTTGGTAAATTATTTGTATATTTTAGTAAATTTGTAATATTTTTTGTAACCACGCAATCAGCATCAAGTCAAATAAATGTATCGTAATCTTCGTTTAAAACATCCAAACTTGCGTGTATTTTGGCGTAGTATAAAGATGTATCTCTTCCAATTGGTGTTTTATTATCAACGCCTATCTCTTTTGTTATCACACCATCTATTTTGAACTTTGGCTTGCAATTAAACCCGTATACAATAACAGGAATGTCTGTTGATTGCTTTATACTTCTTAAAAAAACCTCAACCAATGGCAAAAACTTTTCATCCCCACCAGTAATAAAAGCAACTTTATTTTCTATGCTCATATAACCTCTTATTTATTTAATATTTCTATTGTTGCCTGGACATTATTTAGATCCAAATCTTTATTCATATCGTTAATATTTATGTGAACTCTTTTTGTATTACTTTCTATTTTAATATAATCGCCAAACATTTCGCCTAATTTTTTTTCATACAAAATGTCATCAATCATAATTTTAAATATTGTTGAAATTTTTGTACCATTTATCAATACAAGATATTTATTCCTATATTTGTCATAAGCAAATTCATACGCATATTCTCCTTTATCATCCGTGGATGTTAAGTTAAATTTGCTGTTACTTAATGCCGTTATATCCATTGTGATTGACTTTTCGCCTGCCAATTGTAAGAAATTAGCCATATCAGGCTCCAATAAGTTATAAAAAAACCTTTCTATTACTGCCGATTTTTGGGCTATTGTTAAATATATGTCAATGTCTTTAATAAAATCTATTTTATTATTAAAATAATTAACATCCATTATAAAATGATTTACAGATATGGCCACTTCATCAGTATCTAATCCTTGGTAGTATAAATGAATTGCTCCAAATAATTTTGATTTTTTTATAGTATCTTTAAATGCATCAATGAGTGCCAAATCAGAATCGGCAACCCAACAATCATAATCAAAATAATAAATATATTTTTTGCCCAAACCTTTGGCAAAAATAACAGCGTGTTTCATTACGGTAAATACTGCATAAGAGTGTCTTGGCACATTTGATACCGACGAATATCTAAAAAAACTATTTTTATACCATGCTGATCCAGTTGTTTTTGCAGGAGTTTTGGGGTCTTTGCTGTCATAGATATAATAATCAACCATATTTTGTATTTCTATAGAAATTGGCCATTGTGCAATTAATAATATTTCGTGTTGTGATTTTTTGAATTGTTTAATACATTCAATTAATATATTTATCTTTTTTTCTGTGTTTGCAAATCCATTTATAACAATAATGCTGTCAGAGTTTGTATCTTTTTTGCTCATGTAACCTCCTGGTATATTCTATCTAATATATATCAGTATATATTGTTAAATAAGAAAAAATCTAATATTAACTTGGCCCGATGCCATTTACTTCTGCTATATCTGTTGTATCAACACCACATATTGCGGCTGGATTGGTAATGCCATTAATTGTTCCAGTTCATTGTTTCGTATATGTAACGGTAACATATACTTGAGTACAATATGTTTCTGCTTTGTGATCTCCCTTTAAAGAAACGCCTATTTCCAAATCATCTATATTTGCTCATGTTCAGGCATTAGAAGAGTTTGGATTGGTTGTATATGTTTGGCTAAATGTTTCTCATGTATTATTGGATGCAAATGATTTTTCTGTTCCGTCGTATGTTGTACTATTAATTCTTAAGGCTGCTTTTATTTTTCCAGATGTTGTACTAATACACATTCCTCTGAAAGATATTATTATATTACTGATGACGCCATAATCTGAATGAGCGGGTAATGCATATAGGTCTCGTTTGTATACGGTGGTGTCTGTATACACCGTAGTTGATGCGTTGTCAGCAGTGACTTCATCTACCTTATCATAATGAGTTGCAGGAAGGGCTGGATTTACAGAGGTAATGGCTGTCTCACTTCCATCACCATTAGGTCTTAATATTTGAGTTGCCATAATTTATGCCAGCTCAATATACGTCTTGCTTGGGTCAAAATATATTACATCAGCGCTAATAGCATAACCTATTACTTGAACAAAAGCGCCAGATCCTGATGGTGCTGTGGCAACTATTCCACCTAGCGTATTTGATACATAAAGTGTATCTCCATCATTCCAATTTCAAGTATCATCTCTAACAAATCCCTTAAATAATGCTTTTATATCATTCCCATCATCTCCAGCTTCCAATGCCATTGCCACACACGGCATAAGGCCAATTAAATCGGCATCTGCCAAAATGAACGACCCTACCATTGCATTTCCTTTTGCTATTAAATTAAATTGTGCAACATTCTCATTTAGCGTTATGGTTGAAATCATTCCTGATGAATAATGGTCTAAACTTGGAATACTATCAAAGTGTACATTTTCGTTTGTATAAATACTATCACAATACATATCACCTGATGCTGATATTGAGCTACTTACTCATAAATTGCCATTCCAATCTAAGGTTAAAGCATTGGCTCTTAAAGCAGTACTAGTTCCATTACCAATTATATAAGCATAATCTGTATCTACAAAAGAAGTTGGATTTCCTTGAGCTATATTATATTTACCAGCTACATGTTGACCATAACCTGAAGCACTTGTGTAATATCCCTCAGCATGAGAATATCGGCCAGTAGTAGTTGTATCACGACCTTCAGCATGTGAAGAATCGCCAGTAGTAGTTGTATCATAACCTTCAGCATGAGAATATCGGCCAATAGCAGTTGTACTACGTCCTTCAGCATGAGAAGAATAGCCATTAGTAGTTGTACCAGCGCCTTCAGCATGAGAAGACTGGCCAGTAGTAGTTGTATCATAACCTTCAGCATGAGAATAATCGCCATCAGCATTTGTCCCTTCACCTTCGGCATGAGAATAATCGCCAGTAGTAGTTGTATCATAACCTTCAGCATGAGAATAATCGCCATCAGCATTTGTCCCTTCACCTTCGGCATGAGAATAATAGCCATTAGCATTTGTATAAACACCTTCGGCATGAGAATATCGGCCATTAGCATTTGTCTCATTCCCTTCGGCATGAGAATATCGGCCATTAGTAGTTGTACCAGCGCCTTCAGCATGAGAAGACTGGCCAGTAGTAGTTGTCTCTTCACCTTCAGCATGAGAATAATCGCCAGTAGTAGTTGTATCAAAACCTTCAGCATGAGAAAAATCACCAGTAGTAGTTGTAGAATATCCTTCAGCATGAGAATAATCGCCATTAGCAGTTGTATCACGACCTTCAGCATGAGAAGAATAGCCTGAAGCACTAACACCTAAGCCTTGTTCCATAACTCCATTAATTTGTGCATTACTAGCCGTTACAGAACCAGAAATTTCAATACCAGTCGTTCCAGATTGACTTATAATACTATCAACTAATGTATTTGAGCTTCCTATTGGAACGTAATTATCTGTTAAGCTTACCGTTACACTTGTGCCTGATGAACCTGATGAACCACTTGCCCCTGTATCTCCGGTTGCTCCTTGAATTCCTTGGATTCCTTGGATTCCTTGAATTCCAGTTGCTCCTGAACTACCTGATGAACCTGATGAACCTGATGAACCACTTGCTCCTGTGTCTCCAGTTGCTCCTTGAATCCCAGTTGCACCTGTATCTCCTGTATCTCCTTTAATTCCAGATGTGCCCGAACTTCCTGAACTTCCTGATGAACCGCTTGTTCCTGAACTTCCTGATGCTCCTGTTCCGCCTGATGTTCCTGAACTACCAGAAGTACCACTTGAACCTGATGTTCCTGAACTACCTGAAGCACCTGTTCCGCCCGATGTTCCTGAACTACCTGAAGTACCACTTGAGCCTGAAGCACCTGTATCGCCTTTTGTTCCGCTTGTACCTGACGAACCTGATGAACCTGAAGAGCCTGATGTTCCTGAACTACCTGAAGCACCTGTTCCACCTGATGTTCCTGAACTACCTGATGTACCACTTGAACCACTTGTTCCTGAAGCGCCTGTATCTCCTTTTGTTCCAGAAGTTCCTGAGCTTCCTGATGTACCTGACGAACCACTTGAACCTGAAGAACCTGATGTTCCTGAACTACCTGAAGCGCCTGTATCTCCTTTTGTTCCACTTGTGCCTGAGCTTCCTGATGTACCTGACGAACCACTTGAGCCTGAACTACCTGATGTGCCACTTGAGCCCGAAGCACCTGTATTTCCAGTATCTCCTTTAATTCCTGATGTTCCAGATGAACCACTTGTTCCTGAACTACCTGACGAACCTGAAGAGCCACTAGTTCCTGAGCTTCCCGATGCTCCTGTATCGCCTTTTGTTCCACTTGTACCTGACGAACCACTTGAGCCTGAACTGCCTGATGTTCCTGAACTACCTGAAGCACCTGTATCCCCTTTTGTTCCAGAAGTTCCTGAACTACCACTTGTGCCAGATGTTCCTGAACTACCTGATGTTCCAGATGAACCTGAACTACCAGATGTTCCTGATGACCCACTTGTTCCAGAACTACCTGAAGTACCACTTGTTCCTGAAGAGCCACTAGTTCCACTGCTACCTGAAGAACCTGCGCTGTCTACCCATGCCGTCCCATTATATCTATAAATATTTTTATCAGTTGTATTAAAATAAAGATCACCTTCGGTAGAGTATGCTATAGATGGATTAGCTGAAGATGTTGGTATTGTTAATTCGCTATCCACAACTAAAGTTTCATTTGTAACTGTACCATCTGAATTAACATTCAATATTGGGATTCCAGATATGTCAGAAACTGTAAATAAATCTCCAATCAAAGTATCTGTCACAGCAAAAAGTTGTCCGTTTACGCCTTGAATGTCAAGTAATACTTTGTCCTGTTCTGAACCACTAATATAAATTCCACCACCGATGTCAATTCTGCCAACTCCAGATTGACTCATGATGCTATCAATTAATGTATTCGATGAGCCTATTGGTACGAAATTGTCAGTTAAGTTTACTGTTACACTAGTTCCTGAGCTTCCAGATGTTCCACTTGACCCGCTAGTCCCAGAACTTCCTGATGTGCCTGATGAGCCACTCGTTCCTGAAGTGCCACTGCTACCAGATGTACCTGAACTACCCGAAGCACCTGTATCTCCTTTTGTTCCTGAAGTTCCTGAACTACCACTTGTTCCTGAGCTTCCAGAAGAACCAGAACTTCCTGATGTTCCTGAACTACCTGAAGCGCCTGTATCGCCTTTTGTTCCTGAAGTTCCTGAACTACCTGATGAACCTGAGCTTCCTGAACTACCACTTGTTCCTGAAGTACCACTTGAGCCACTTGTTCCACTGCTACCTGAAGTTCCTGATGTTCCACTACTTCCCGAAGAGCCAGAAGAACCAGAAGTTCCACTGCTTCCACTTGTTCCTGAAGTACCCGATGAACCACTTGTTCCTGATGTTCCTGAACTACCACTTGAACCTGAACTACCTGATGAACCAGATGTTCCTGAACTACCTGAAGCGCCTGTATCTCCTTTTGTTCCAGAAGTTCCTGAACTACCTGATGAACCTGAGCTTCCTGAACTACCACTTGTTCCTGATGAACCTGAACTACCTGAAGTTCCTGAAGAGCCGCTTGTTCCTGAACTACCCGAAGCACCTGTATCCCCTTTTGTTCCACTTGTCCCTGAACTACCTGATGTTCCTGAAGAACCACTTGTTCCAGATGAGCCTGAAGAGCCAGAAGAGCCAGAAGTTCCACTTGAGCCAGAGCTTCCGCTTGTACCACTGCTTCCCGAAGTTCCCGAAGTACCACTTGAACCTGATGTGCCACTTGTCCCAGATGACCCAGATGTTCCACTCGATCCTGAACTTCCTGAGCTTCCTGAACTACCAGATGAACCTGAACTGCCTGATGTTCCTGAACTACCTGAAGCACCTGTATCTCCTTTTGTTCCAGAAGTTCCTGATGTTCCTGAACTACCAGATGAACCTGAACTGCCACTTGTACCACTACTACCTGATGTTCCACTTGAACCAGAAGTACCTGAACTACCTGAAGCACCTGTATCTCCTTTTGTTCCGCTTGTTCCTGATGTTCCTGAACTACCTGAAGTACCTGAACTACCAGATGAACCACTCGAACCAGAAGAACCCGATGTACCACTGCTTCCCGAAGTTCCAGATGTTCCACTTGAACCTGAAGTGCCTGAACTACCTGATGTGCCACTTGTTCCTGAACTACCTGAAGTACCTGATGTACCACTTGTTCCTGAATAACTTAAAGCATGTGAGGCCGTTACTGCTCACGATGCAGTTGTTTCGGCAAAAGGTGCTTGTAAAATGCCAAGAAAACTTGAAGTATAAGCTGAATTAACATCAAATATTGGAATACCTGATATATCATTTACAGAGAATAAAGACCCTGAGAATGTGTCTCTAATTCCTCATAAATTACCTTGTGTTCCTACGAATGTCACATCACCATTGTCTTGTGTTTCCATGTATATAGAAGCGCTATCAGAACCGCTGAATAGGATTTTCGATTGGCTAGGTATTATTAGTATGTCTTTTGTCATAATGTTTTATTTATCTCCAATTAAATTCTTACTTTTTGAAATTTATTCCAAACCTAATTCCACAAGAGCATCCAAAGCAGAGTTTAGCTCGTTTAATTTTTCATTTTCGGTTATCACTCGGTCTTCACTTCTTTTAATTCGGTCTATTTGTCTTGCTATATCTCTCTTTAGCATAGCCACATCGGCATCTGTGATTTCAGAATATTTTAGTACTTTGCCATTGTCATCTTTCGTGTATGTTACCATTTTTTTATCTCCTTTTTTAAGTTCTTTCTCTAATATAAATATTGAATTCTTGTATTATTATTGATTTTCTTATACTTTCAAACGTGTTAGTAGACTATTTCCCGTATCTAGCTTTCAGTGCGTTAAAATTCTGTAAATGTTCTAGTGCCGTTAATGCTCTATTATAAATTTTAGCCACTCCTACTTTACCCGCAAATGGATACTGAGCCCCACCGATATAACAATCGGATGTTGTGTATGGTACATGGTCTAAGACAAAGGTGTCCGAAGCGTCTAACTGACCGTCAACATATATCTCAGCTAACCCAGTTGTGCCATCAAATGTAACGTCTAGACAATATCATTCTGTTGTAGTCCATGTATTCTTTATTGAACTTAATACGTGATATGTTCCGTCCTCGTCCTTAATTTCTCAATATATGTCGTTGGTTGACCGTCTAAATGCGAAAAAATACGCCCTCTGAGTGCCACCAATTCTCTTTGAAATTAATCCCGGATAAAGACTAGATTGGGTAGAAGGGATGGAGTCTAATTTTACCCAAATTGACAATGTTTCTGCCGTAATTGGATTTATGTCTCCACAATTAATATTATCAGTGCTGTCAAAGTCTAACGATCTACCATCATACACCGGGTCGCCGTTTAATAGCCCATCATTATGGTACCCACTTAAATCATATCATGTCATCCCCACTCCGGGATAGCTGGATTTATTAAGTGCGTCTAGATATAACAACAACCCATCTGTTACTATTACAGGTCCTCTACTTGTAGCCATTATAATCCAAATCTCCCTCTTAATGCGTTAAAATTTTGTGTTACTTCTTCTGCTGATTGCTTATAATCATAAATTAATATCGGCCCCATATATCCAACCCACTTACCACTGGTCGTATATCTCGTTCCTATCCTAAAATTCAATCCAAGGTCTTCATCTATACTATTCCTGGGCCCGCCAGATATAACTTCGCCATTCAAATATAATACTGAACCTGTACTATCCGAAGTTACGGTCATTATAATTCACTTATTTAAAAAATTAACAGAAGCGGGATTATATACTGCGTCATAATTATATGCCAATGCATTCGAGTAAGTTATATTATAATTTGAATAATTACTCAAGAATCACGAGCCACCATTATTTCTAGCATCAGTAAAATAATTAGTACCCCCAGAATTTGTTTTTATAAAACAAATAGTCATACTTAAATTTGAATGAGTTCCTAAGTTTTCATCGCAATTAATCCCTTTGCCACCATCAAAGTAAAAACATCCAGCGCCTTTACTATTATATACTGGAAACGCTGAAGGAAGAGGAGTAGGTACTCCAGAGCCTGGTGTTCCAGAAGCCCCAGTTAATAGCCCGCCAGTAATTATATTTGTCCCAGTCGTATCACCTTCAGTAAAGCATCTTGGATTCGCCGCATCAACTAATAGTATAAGCCCATCTGTTATTATTTTCTTTCCTATATTAAATGACATTATAACCCAAATCTCCCTCTTAATGCGTTAAAATTTTGTAATACTTCTGCTTGGGATAGTGCCCTTGAATAACTTATAAATATTGGTATAAAACCTTTATAACTTGGTGCATAAAAATAACTTGTCGTGCCTGTTTCTCTACCCAAAGATACTGGCTCAAAATAATCAGTTGTGGATGTTCCATTTATCATAGATTTTTCATAGAAAGATACACCATTCTCATATCATTTTGCCGTTGGAGCCACTAAATCATTATCAAAAACAATAGCAAACATGTCGTATTTATTAGCCGTAATAACACAACCTGTTGCACCGAAAGAATATCCATTTTGTAATTTTGCTTCAGTTCTAAATGATGTGGTACTAGCTTGTTCTAAATGATTTCTAATTGAACTACCAATAAGCAGACCTCTCCGAATAACATCATCTGGTTTCGCAACTCAGATTAAAGTCCTTCCGTCTGGGTATGATGTTGGGTTAGAAGTGCAAGCGGCGGCAGAAAAATCTACCCTGCTACCGTCAGCCGTTCCTGTGCCCGTTCCCGTTCCATCATAATATGGCATGTCACTTTCTATCGTGTCATCACCAAATGCCGGATTGACAAATACCCCATTATTCCCGTTTCCACTTAAATCGTGCAAAGTGGTATCTAAAGGTGCATAACATTTTTGATTATGTGTATCAAAATATAATGTTAATCCATCCTGGACAATACTTGTTCCACTACTAAAAGCCATTATTTCTCCTCTTCTATATTTAATTTATCAATGTCATTTCTTTCACCATACACCACAAAATAAGCGTGAGGCTTAACCTCGCCTGAGTTTTTAATTCAAACATAATCTAAATTTGTCTCTTTTACATATAAATTCTGTACTTCGCCAATAGATGTTAAATTTACAGTCATACTATTTTCATCAACTAGATATTCCCAATATTTAGGCAATTGTATCATTTCACTTCCACTTATAATACCCCTAACATAAATGCCATACTCAGGACCCTCTAATGAGCCATGCCATAATTTAGTGTTAGGAATGTATGGGTGATCAATCACAAATGATTTCGTCGCACCTGATATTTTACCAGTAACTGTCAAATCTCCAGCAATCTCCATTGTCGTGCTATTTTGGCGTTGAATGGAATCAACTAAAGTATTTGAACTTCCTATTGGTACATAGTTATCGGTTAAACTTACTGTAACGCTTGTTCCACTTGTACCCGAACTTCCCGATGTTCCTGAACTACCTGAAGTACCTGATGTTCCACTTGAACCAGATGTTCCTGATGAACCAGAAGTTCCCGAAGTTCCACTTGAGCCTGATGTTCCTGATGAACCAGAAGTACCTGACGTTCCACTTGAACCAGATGTTCCTGATGAGCCTGAAGCACCTGTATCTCCTTTTGTTCCTGAGCTACCTGAACTACCTGATGTTCCGCTTGAACCACTTGAGCCAGAGCTTCCTGATGTTCCTGAACTACCACTTGAACCTGATGTGCCAGATTTGCCTGAACTTCCTGAGGTACCACTTGAGCCACTTGTTCCTGAGCTTCCTGATGAACCTGAACTACCTGAACTACCACTTGTACCTGAACTTCCACTTGAACCTGAACTTCCACTTGAACCTGAACTTCCACTTGAACCTGAACTTCCTGAACTACCAGATGTTCCTGAAGAGCCACTAGTTCCTGAACTACCACTTGAACCTGAACTACCTGAACTACCACTTGAACCTGATGTTCCCGAACTACCTGAAGCACCTGTATCTCCTTTTGTTCCACTTGTACCTGAACTACCCGATGTTCCTGAACTACCACTTGAGCCTGATGTGCCACTCGAACCTGAACTGCCAGATGTTCCTGAACTACCTGAAGCACCTGTATCTCCTTTTGTTCCGCTTGTTCCTGAGCTACCTGAACTACCACTTGAACCAGATGTTCCCGAACTACCACTTGAACCAGATGTGCCACTTGAACCTGAAGCACCTGTATCTCCTTTTGTTCCACTTGTTCCTGAACTACCTGAACTACCACTTGAACCAGAACTACCAGATGTTCCTGAAGAGCCACTAGTTCCTGAACTACCACTTGAACCAGATGTTCCTGATGAACCTGAACTTCCCGAACTACCACTTGAGCCTGATGTTCCACTCGAACCTGAAGCACCTGTATCTCCTTTTGTTCCACTTGTTCCTGAAGAACCTGAACTGCCAGATGAACCAGATGTACCACTTGAACCTGAACTACCACTTGAACCAGATGTTCCTGAACTACCCGAAGCGCCTGTATCTCCTTTTGTTCCACTTGTTCCTGACGAACCACTGCTTCCTGAGCTACCCGAACTTCCACTTGAGCCACTGCTTCCTGAAGAACCAGAAGTTCCTGATGTACCAGAAGAACCGCTTGTTCCTGAGCTTCCTGATGAACCTGAACTACCTGAAGAACCACTTGTTCCTGATGAACCAGAAGTTCCCGAAGTACCACTTGAACCAGATGTTCCTGATGTACCTGAAGTACCACTTGAACCAGATGTCCCAGATGAACCAGATGTTCCACTTGTTCCTGAGCTTCCTGATGAACCTGAACTACCTGAAGTACCACTTGAACCAGATGTCCCAGATGAACCAGACGTTCCACTTGTTCCAGAGCTTCCTGATGAACCTGAACTACCACTTGTGCCTGAACTACCAGATGTTCCTGAAGAGCCACTTGTTCCACTTGTTCCTGAAGAGCCACTTGTTCCGCTTGTCCCTGAGCTTCCTGATGAACCTGAACTACCTGAAGTTCCGCTTGTTCCAGAGCTTCCTGATGTTCCTGATGAACCAGAAGTTCCACTTGTTCCGCTACTTCCCGAACTTCCACTCGAACCAGACGACCCACTTGAGCCGCTTGTTCCTGAACTTCCACTTGTTCCTGAACTACCTGAACTACCTGACGAACCACTGCTTCCTGAAGTGCCTGATGAGCCTGATGTTCCACTTGTTCCACTTGTTCCAGAACTACCTGAAGTTCCACTAGAACCCGATGTTCCTGAGCTTCCACTTGAACCACTTGTTCCTGAAGAACCTGATGTTCCTGAAGAGCCACTTGATCCACTTGTTCCTGATGAACCTGAGCTACCTGAACTTCCACTTGAACCACTACTTCCACTTGAACCACTGCTTCCACTTGAACCACTGCTTCCACTTGAACCTGAAGTTCCACTAGAACCAGAAGTGCCCGACGTTCCTGAAGAACCTGATGTACCTGAACTACCAGATGAACCACTCGTTCCTGAACTTCCACTAGTTCCAGAGCTTCCTGATGTACCTGAACTACCAGATGAACCACTTGAGCCAGAGCTTCCCGATGTTCCTGATGAACCTGAACTACCTGATGTTCCACTAGTCCCAGATGAGCCAGAAGTTCCTGAACTTCCACTTGTTCCCGAAGTACCTGAACTTCCACTACTTCCGCTTGAACCAGAGCTACCTGATGTTCCAGAGCTTCCTGAACTTCCACTTGTGCCAGAACTACCTGACGTGCCAGAAGAACCAGACGTTCCTGATGTACCTGAAGAACCCGAACTTCCACTTGAGCCAGATGTTCCGCTACTTCCTGAAGAGCCACTTGTTCCACTTGTTCCTGAGCTTCCTGATGAACCACTGCTTCCACTTGAGCCAGATGTACCAGATGTTCCTGAAGAGCCACTGCTACCTGAAGAACCACTTGTGCCACTTGTTCCAGAGCTTCCTGACGAACCAGATGTTCCACTTGTTCCTGATGAACCTGAACTACCTGATGAGCCACTTGTTCCAGATGTTCCTGAACTACCTGATGAGCCACTTGTTCCAGATGTTCCTGAACTACCTGATGAGCCACTTGAACCGCTACTTCCCGAAGTACCTGAACTTCCAGAACTGCCACTCGTACCACTGCTTCCAGATGAACCAGAACTACCTGATGAGCCAGATGTTCCACTTGTTCCTGAACTTCCAGATGAGCCAGATGTTCCACTTGTGCCCGAACTTCCTGATGTTCCTGAGCTTCCACTTGTTCCAGATGTTCCAGATGAACCAGAACTTCCAGATGTGCCACTTGAACCGCTACTTCCCGAAGTTCCTGACGAACCTGATGTACCGCTCGAACCACTTGTACCAGACGTTCCTGAAGAACCTGAAGATCCAGACGTTCCACTACTTCCTGAAGAACCACTTGTACCACTTGTTCCTGAACTTCCAGATGAGCCAGACGTTCCAGAACTACCAGAAGTTCCTGAAGAACCACTTGTTCCACTTGTTCCAGAGCTTCCTGATGAACCTGAAGAACCCGAGCTTCCACTTGTTCCCGAAGTACCTGAACTCCCACTTGAACCAGATGTTCCACTACTTCCTGAAGAACCACTTGAGCCAGAACTACCAGAGCTTCCCGATGTTCCTGAACTGCCAGAACTACCAGAAGTTCCTGAAGAGCCACTTGTGCCAGAACTGCCTGAAGTTCCTGAAGTACCACTACTTCCTGATGTTCCTGAAGTTCCTGAAGTGCCGCTACTGCCGCTTGAGCCACTTGAACCTGAACTTCCCGAAGTTCCACCTGAGCCTGAGCTTCCTGATGTTCCTGATGAACCAGAAGTTCCACTTGTTCCGCTACTTCCTGAACTTCCACTTGAGCCAGATGAACCACTTGTTCCGCTTGTTCCTGAACTACCACTTGAGCCAGATGAACCACTTGTTCCGCTTGTTCCTGAACTTCCGCTTGTTCCAGAACTACCTGACGAACCACTGCTTCCTGAAGTGCCTGATGAACCACTGCTTCCTGAAGTGCCTGATGAACCACTGCTTCCAGATGTTCCCGAACTTCCCGAAGTTCCTGATGTACCACTACTTCCTGAAGTACCTGACGAACCACTTGAGCCAGAAGTTCCACTTGTTCCTGAACTTCCTGATGAACCTGATGTTCCACTAGAACCAGAGCTTCCACTTGAACCTGATGTGCCAGATGTTCCACTGCTTCCAGAACTACCTGAACTTCCTGATGAACCTGAAGAGCCTGAAGTTCCACTTGTGCCTGAACTACCTGAAGTTCCACTTGTTCCACTTGTGCCTGAACTACCTGAAGTTCCACTTGTTCCAGAGCTTCCTGAGCTACCACTTGAACCTGATGTACCAGATGAACCAGATGTTCCCGAAGAACCTGAGCTTCCTGATGTACCTGAACTACCAGAGCTACCGCTTGTGCCTGATGTACCCGACGAACCAGATGTTCCACTTGTTCCTGAACTACCTGATGTTCCTGACGAACCTGATGAACCACTTGTTCCGCTTGTCCCAGATGAGCCTGAGCTTCCTGAAGTTCCTGAACTACCTGATGTACCACTTGTTCCACTAGTTCCTGAAGAACCACTGCTACCTGAAGTACCTGAACTTCCTGAAGAACCACTGCTACCACTTGTGCCAGAGCTTCCACTTGAACCTGATGTGCCAGATGTTCCACTGCTTCCAGAACTACCTGAACTTCCTGATGAACCTGAAGAACCTGAAGAACCTGAGCTTCCTGATGTGCCAGATGTACCACTTGTTCCACTACTTCCTGATGTTCCTGAACTACCACTTGAACCTGAAGTACCACTTGAGCCTGAAGTACCACTTGAGCCTGAACTACCTGAAGTACCACTTGTTCCAGAACTACCTGAACTACCACTCGTTCCTGAACTACCAGAGCTTCCTGAAGTTCCGTCAATACCTGATGTACCACTTGAACCAGATGAGCCTGATGTTCCTGAACTACCTGAACTACCAGAGCTTCCACTTGTTCCGTCTATTCCTGATGTTCCACTTGAACCTGATGAGCCAGAAGTTCCGCTACTACCAGATGTTCCTGAACTTCCTGATGTCCCACTTGAACCTGATGAGCCAGAAGTTCCAGAGCTTCCTGAACTTCCTGATGTCCCACTACTACCACTTGAGCCAGAGGTTCCAGAGCTTCCTGAACTTCCCGAAGAACCACTTGTACCATCTATACCGCTCGTTCCCGATGAACCACTTGAACCACTCGTTCCAGATGTGCCAGAACTACCTGAACTACCTGATGTTCCAGATGAGCCACTTGACCCAGAGCTTCCACTTGTGCCATCTATTCCTGATGTTCCTGAAGAACCGCTTGTTCCACTGCTACCTGATGTTCCTGATGAGCCAGAACTACCCGAAGTTCCACTTGTTCCAGATGAGCCTGAAGAACCTGAGCTTCCTGATGAACCGCTACTACCTGAAGTACCTGAGCTTCCTGAAGACCCTGAAGTACCACTGCTTCCTGAACTACCCGACGAACCACTTGAACCAGAAGAACCTGATGTTCCTGAACTACCTGAAGAGCCAGATGTTCCTGAAGTTCCACTTGAGCCACTTGTTCCTGAACTACCTGATGTACCACTTGTTCCTGAAGAGCCACTTGAGCCACTTGTTCCTGAACTACCTGAGCTTCCTGAAGTACCTGAACTGCCTGATGAACCTGAAGTACCACTTGTTCCTGAAGAACCTGAACTACCTGATGTACCAGAGCTTCCTGATGTTCCACTTGAACCTGATGTTCCTGAACTACCTGATGTGCCTGATGTTCCACTTGAACCAGATGTTCCTGAACTACCTGATGTGCCAGATGTTCCACTCGTTCCTGAAGAACCACTTGTCCCAGAAGTTCCTGAACTACCACTTGAACCAGAAGTTCCCGAAGAACCTGAACTACCTGAAGTACCACTTGTTCCACTACTTCCTGATGTTCCCGAACTACCACTTGAACCAGAAGTTCCCGAAGAACCTGAACTACCTGAAGTTCCACTTGTTCCTGATGAACCAGAAGTTCCTGAAGTTCCACTTGTTCCTGAACTACCTGAAGAACCAGATGTTCCTGAAGAGCCACTTGAACCACTTGTTCCTGAACTACCTGAAGTTCCACTTGTTCCTGAAGAGCCAGAAGTTCCTGATGTGCCACTGCTTCCTGAGCTTCCAGAAGTACCTGAACTGCCTGATGAACCTGAAGTACCACTTGTTCCTGAGCTTCCAGAACTTCCTGAAGAACCTGATGTTCCTGATGAACCGGATGTGCCTGAACTACCAGAACTACCTGATGTTCCTGAGCTTCCACTTGTTCCTGAACTACCTGATGTTCCACTAGTTCCAGATGAACCACTTGAGCCGCTACTTCCTGAACTACCTGAAGTACCACTTGAACCTGATGTTCCACTCGATCCAGAACTACCTGATGTACCACTTGAACCTGAAGAGCCTGAACTACCAGATGTTCCCGAAGTACCACTGCTACCACTTGTTCCTGAACTTCCTGATGTTCCTGATGAACCAGAGCTTCCTGATGTTCCACTTGAACCACTTGTGCCCGAACTTCCCGAAGTACCTGATGTCCCTGAACTACCTGATGTTCCAGATGTTCCACTTGAACCACTTGAGCCACTTGTGCCCGAACTTCCCGAAGTACCTGATGTTCCTGAACTACCTGATGTTCCACTGCTTCCAGAACTTCCCGAAGTACCGCTTGAGCCTGATGTACCGCTACTTCCCGAAGTACCTGATGTTCCTGAAGTTCCACTTGAACCTGATGTTCCTGAAGTTCCACTTGAACCTGATGTTCCTGAAGTTCCACTTGAACCTGATGTTCCCGAAGTACCACTTGAACCACTTGTTCCACTCGATCCAGAACTACCTGAACTACCCGATGTGCCTGATGTTCCACTTGTTCCTGAATAACTTAAAGCGTGAGATGCTGTTACTGCATAACTCGCTGATACGGCGTAATCCGCATAAGACGAAGATACCTCTTTTAGAATTTCGTAAGATGCCGAAACGGCATACGAAGCCGAAATTGCATACGAAGCCGAAATTGCATAAGAGGCCGATGGTCACAAACTTCCACTATCTATTTGGTCTATTCTAATTTTTTTCATATTAATTAAATTTCCCTATCGCTATTACATTATCACCAGTGTCAAATATTCAATCTACACTGCCAGTATCAATTGTCAAAACTACATCTGAACCAGATTGGGCAAATGACTCAATAGATTCTGAATCCATTGCAACTCCATTCACAAAGAATACGAAATCACTTGTATCTGTTTCAAGATAATCAATTGGAGATACGGCAAGCGTTGTGTCCCCAAATGTTGCTGTATTAGTTGTAACCGTATCCGCTGTTTTATAATTTTGTTTATCAATATATTGCAGGATAGTTTGCAGTGTACTTGGCGAATAACCGTCATCATTACCAGTACTACGGACACCGCCATCCATACTTTTTCCTAATGCAACAACATCCTCTTCTGAAGTATAATCGGTGTCATAACTTACCGCTATTGTTTCGGGCGAATATGTAGTTGTATTTGGTAAATGTTTTGCGTATATATCAGGAACGATATATCCATTTAATGTAAGCGAACAACTCCACTTTATTATTTTTGCACTATCAGAGCCAACTTCGCTTGAATCAGAGTAATCATCTATTTGTGACTTAAATTTTCATTTATTTGTTCCCCAATAACTTCCTGCATAATAATTCATAATCTCAATTATTTTATTCATTTGTTTTAATTTATCTGTTCATATAATAATATCATATGATAACACTACATAATCGGGGACAACGACATTGTGTATTTTTTTTGATGGTATAAGCCCTGTTAATTTGGAGAATTGTGAATATCTATTTTTTGAATTATATTGTTCTTCATAAGTGTAAAACAACTGTGGGTTTTCGGCACTTATCTTATTGACAGGCATATCATCATTTTTAGCGATTCCGGTTCTTTTATATGTAATCATAGGTGCCATTATTTTCCCGTCTTTGTCTCTAAAAGTTCCATATTTCTGAACAGACGTTCATCTTGATGGAGTTGAGTAAATAATTGGAACATCAATTAATCCATACCCTGTATCTATTTTGGGTAATATAATATTGTCAAAATAATATTTTATAGAAGCGTCAATATCATATAAATCTATTTTAATATCTTGGAACCTATCATCATTTCTTTTAGTTGTATCCTTGTGCCTATCTTTTATAGTCATAATTTACATTCCTTATTCACCATATATGCTGTCATGTGCGTCTGCAACCGCTTCTTGTATTTCTTCTACCCTCGCAATTGTTTCTCTAACTCTTGCACACGAACATAAAATTGAATGCTTTCTGTCTGTTTGCCCACCGATAAATTGGTCTTCAATTGCGGCAGTTATTTCAAATGAATGTTCATTTCAAACAATAATATCTCCAATCTCTGGATACAATCCAAAATCTTCTAAACTATTTTTGTGAAATTTAATAGTAATTCCTTGATTTATATCAACTCCAAATTCCTCGTTTTCAACATCAGGTGGGTCATGTTCAATTAAGCCTGCAACAGTAACATCTGGAAAATAAACCATATTTAATGTCTCACCATATAAGTCTTCTTTGTTCTCGTAAGCATTTATTTTATATACTGTTATCACTGTATCAATAATATCAATAATCAATTCACGATTTATATGATCAAATAATGAAATGTCTCGTACTCTATTAAATAATGGCATAGTTTATTTCCTAACTTACTTGTTCTATTCGTTTATTTTTAAGCATTATAGCAATTAATTGTTTTACTAATTTTCCCTTTTTGTCATCATATATTTTATGTGCTCTGCCAACAAATCCATCAATTTTTTTATTTTGTCTTGCAAATTGTATTTCTCCGTTTGGTGTGTCTATATAAAATTCGCCAAATCCCATATGTTTTAATTTAGAATTAGATAACATTCCACTTGATTTATTAATAAAATTAGAATCCACATATGTTACTCCATGGTCTTCTGAGTAGTGTCCTAAATTTTTATCTTCATTTATCATTTCTTTTATCATTTGTCTAACTTCTGATTTCTTCATAGTTTGCGATTCTTTTATTTTATCCTTAAATATTTCTTTCCATGTTCCATAATTTAATGCAATTCTATTTTGCGTTATATTACCATACACAATATTTTTTTCGCTTGTACTTTTTCCAGTAATTGCTTTATATGCTTTTAATCGCAAATCATTTGGCATTGGATTTTCTTTTCAATTAAACATATCAACAGCAATATACGGATTTGGTCTTTTTGACTTTGACACACTAACACTTATTTTGAATCCTTTTAGGTCATTTTTCATCAAGTATTGTTTTAATCCTTTTGCGAAATTTACATACCTTTTGCGTTCTTCTTGAGATACTGCTTCTTTTATTTTCGATTTCTTCATATTTCTTATTCCTTATAATTTTTTAAAACCAAACATATCATTTTGAAGAGCGAAGTGCTTTATCATTCCAAATAATTATATCATCCATAGTATCTTGAATCACCTCACGAATCATTGTCCTAACTTCTGACTTTTTCATTACTCTCACTCCACCTTTTTTACATAAATGGTAAGTAATTTTGGATCGCCTTTCCAATCATTACCTTCGCCAGACAAAATATCAAATTGACTTAATAAATCGTCAAAGAATGATTTATTTTTAAAATCTGAAGGATAGAATGTTATAAGCCCACCTACATTTTTTTTCCCTTTGTTGCCTTCATTTATCATTTGGAGTTCTTCTTTTATCATACTTCTAATTTCTGATTTTTTCATTTATGTTCTCCTATATATTTTTTTTAATGTATAGTTGTTGTTCATTAGAATTATAATCAAATCCGATTCCAATAGAACTAACAGAATATCCTATTTTTTCAAGTTTAGATTTAAGTTTTTTACGTATGTTGTTATCTTTTCCATGAAGTGCTACTATTGCCCCATCTAATCATTTTTCAACATATCTTACGCCTTTAATTTTGCCTAAATCTTGCTGAATCATTTTCTTGATTTCAGACTTTTTCATTTCTTCTTTAATTATTAATCTTAATTCTGATTTTTTCATTTTATTCTTCCTTTATTTTAATTCAGGTAACAATTCAGTAATTATATGACTTACCTTTTCCCGACAGCTACTATTTTATAATTTTTTAAATGACTGTCGTGTATATTAAATGACTTGCCAGTTTTAAAATTAGTAAATTTATAATAACTTCCTTTCTTCGTAAAATGTCCAACATATCTACACAAGCCAACATCTCAATCCAAGTCTATTTGCTTTAATCTATACATATGCTTCGGAATTAATTTAATTGAACTTGCTTCTTGTATAACTTCTTTAATTATTTTTCTTAATTCTGATTTCTTCATCTTATTTATCTCCTATATATTTTCAATATCTTTAATTGAGACAAGTTCTTGGGGCTTAAAATGCATTAATTTAATTCCCGAAATTGGTTCTATATATACTCTTTTTGTTTTTCTGTTGCAATTTGTGATTTTAAAGATTATTTTTGCTTCCTTTTTATTTACAGGTTTTTTTAATTTAACTGGTTTTGTCAAATCAACATTATCTAATACTCCAACCACTGTACTGTTCGATTTTACTTCTTTTACAAGATTTCGTATCATTGTTCTAACTTCTGATTTTTTCATTTATGTACTCCTATTTTTTATTTTTTTATTTATCCTATGTACACCTTAAATGGTATTTTCTTTAAACTTTCCATTAAGAATTCAGATTCTTCCTGAGACTTCTCCATTTGTCGTCTTTTGCCTGCTTCTTCAAGGCTTTCTCTTAATTGTTCAATCAATGCTGTTTTATCTGATTCTGCTTCAGAACGTAATGTGTCACCATCCAATTGAACTTCGCCATCTGGAATTGGAATTCCAGAATATTTACCCCTAACATATCCTAACATTTGAGTTGCTTCAGCAAATGCATATTCAAAAATTCATTGCTTACCAACTGTATTAATGTTGTCGTAATCCATCCACTCAAATCCTGCGTTCGAGAAGTCTGCTACTGAACCAGTACCGCTTGTTAACGAACCAGTATACCCTCTACCAGAAGGGTCATTTCTGTCTTCCTCAAGAATATAATCAAATCATAATGTGCAATTTGATGTTGGTATTGGAAACAATCTTAATTTATTAAATGGTCTAATTTGAAAACTATAATGCGACCACCTAACGTCACGACTCATTTCAATTTCTTGCATTCTTAACAAGTCAGCATATATTGGCATCATTGTAAAAGTAATTGCTGGTGACATTCCGCCAAATCCCCAAGCATCCGTCATTCCTTGCGATGCCATACCAGTGCCCGCATAAGGGTCAAAGAATCTTGTGACTGCCGGTATATCATTATGATAAATCTTTTTTATTTCCATTGTGTCGCCACTTGCTGAAACCGCTCCCCATAATACATTCAGATCATAGTCTTGTTGTCCTGCAATTACAGAAATACTACCCGTATATAATGGAATATTGCCACCGCTTCCGGCTTCGGTGCCGTATGGCGTTGCTAATCTTATTATTTGTGATAAGTTAGTTGTATTCATCGCAACGTTATTATGAGTAAAATTTGTTGTTGCTGGTGAGCCCTGTAAGTTTATTAAATTTTCTCTAATATTGAACTCATTTACTTGTCTTGAGTATTGCATTATTGACCATTCAAATGCTTCATAAAATGAACCTGATGTAATCTCCACTTCTACAGTTGGATAGCCTAACTTTCTTGCTCCGAAAGTAGCAAATTTTGGGCCATCATTTTGAAACGATGTTTGGTTATCAAATAATCCAAATGGTGTTGAGCCCGATATATCTCCAGTGGTTCCGTCTCAAACTTGTGCTTGTGGTGTTCCCATATATTTTCTCCTACTTTAATACTATACATTACATTCTTAAATGTATAGTATATATAGTGTATCTTACATATAAATATTTGTTTTGTATATTTTTTCGATAATTTTATCTTAAAGATAGATTTATAATAAAATTAAAAAAATACTTGACAAAACTTTCTATAAAGCTATTATAGTTATGTAAGTGATTGAGAATAAGTGATTAAAAAAACAAAGGGAGCGGAAATGAAAAAGTTAATTAACATTTTACTGAAAGAAACGCAAAATCTTCAGGTACAATATATAGAATTAACTAAAAAATGGGCAAGAAACGATTTTGTTAGAGCAGAAGAAATGAATTCTTGGAATGATGAAGATTGGTGCGAATATCTTGGATTAATTCCCATATTACGTACTAGCCGATTTAGAGATGATTACATGACCTTCCCAAAAAACTTTTACAATACTAAATATGCAAAAACATATTCTTTAAAACAAGATGCTGTTAAACGAATTGTCCAAATGGGATTTCATAAATATGTTTTGAAAAATATCGAACAAGCAGAAAAACATTACACCCAATCAATTGAAAAACTCGCATTTAGAATTAATAAAAAAGGACTCAACATTGATAACCTTAAAACAAAAACAGGACACGTTGGCGTTAATATAGAAACTACATTAACTGATGGCGAAAAAACTGTTAGAGCATGGACAATCATTGCAAGCGGAATAGTACAAAGACCACATTACAGATATTTAATAAAATAAAGAGGAGATACAAATGAAAGAAAGCAAAGAAATTGCAAAGCAACCTTATGAAATGACAAAGAAAGAGTTTGCAAAAGCATACAAGGATAAAGGTGATGGATTATATGATTTGGGACAACGTGGAATTATAGATGAATACAAAAAGAAAACAATAATGTCATCTGAAATAATAAGGGTTACTGAAAAATATCCAAAAGATGTTGATTATGACAGATTCCTTATAGTAAGAAAAGCACTATCCGAAAGAAAAACAATTCCAACAGAAGTATTGGCTGACTATCCAGAATTATTTAAAAATCTTAACTAAATTAAAATAAACTTGACAAAACCACCAATAAGAATACTATAGTTATGTAAGTGAGAGAGTGAAAGAGATAAAAAAAACAAAGGGAGAAATAAATGAGCAAAATAACAAAAAATACTAAATGGTCTATAGTGGATGATCAAGACAAAAGAAAAATACATGCTTATCATTTAACATCAAAAGAAGCTCTTGCATTATATAATGAATTAACTGGATATGAAAGTAAAACGATCGAACATGCATATAATAATACAGGACACCATAAATGGATGCTTATAAAGGATGATGATGTCTTTACAATGTTTTAAGAAGAAAAATAATCCCCATATACGAAAAAAAGAGCGAAAACAAATCCGCTCTTTTTTTTTACATATCTGTAATTACTTCATATTTAACTTTATTTTTTTTATCAAAGTGCGAAGTATTATTGGATATTTTGTATTTATACTTAAAATTCAATTTATCGGCAATATCTTTGGACATACAAATTTCTTTATTTTGAAATGTTTGTAATGATTTTATAAATGTATTTTCCCATTCACTAAATGAACTATAATAACTATTACCACTATATTCTTCAAGATTAAAATATGGTATTGATGTAAATGTTAAATCACAATCTTTTGGCCCTGTATAATCTTCCATCTTGCAATTGTGTAATTCAATATTATTAAAATTCTTACTTAACTCAACCAATTCATTATAAGCCTCCTTGTTCGGTTCAATCCCAATATATTTTCCATTAGGATATATTGATTTAAATCCTAACAACCTACCGCCAAACCCCGAGCATGGGTCAATTACTGTTGGTGTGGCATTACTGCCCAATATATGCAAATATATTGCGGCGGCAAGCATTGGCTTAAAAAATGAAATGGTATACCTTGCGGCAGACAACCCCATTATCAACTGATGAAGTGAGAAATCAAATATTTCATTACTATCATTTATACCAATACGGTATTTAATTATTTTTCTCATAATATCATCATCAAGCCAAGCCTCTACTGGGGTTTTCTTATCCTTATAATTTGAGTTCCAATAAGATTTGTGGTGTGCCTTTAAATATCCGACTCCTATTAATGAACAATTATTTCTAAATACATTATCTTTAATTATATTCGTCAAGTCATATTTTTTTATTTTATCTATTATAATGCTCACATCATCAGTTTGTTTTGGGTATGGGAATTCTGGCTGAAATACTCTTACGAATTTTAATAATAAACTAATATATTTTTCTAATTTATCTTTACCATTTTTTTCAATATAATGTTTAAAATATTCTTTTTCCATTATAATTTGTCTATTTAATATGGACAAATCTGGATGCTTATTGAATTTTTTTATATCATTCAATGTTGTTATCTTGTCAATATCATTCTCTCTAACTCTATAAAGTTTATGTAAATTTGACTTATTTTTATCTGAAATTGCTCCTGATATTAATTGAAAATTAAGATGTTCTTTCTTCATTGGGTGCCAATATTCTCCGTCTACCTCTACAAGCATATTGTCGTCAACTATATAAAAATCTACGACACCATAATCTGTTGGATATTGTTGTATAAATTCTTTGTTTAAATTTACCAATAATTCTTTAATTTTATTCTCAGGTATTGTATTTTTTTTATCCGAAATTCCCATCCGACTAATAGCACGGTTTTTCATTTTTATCTTAGTTTCTGCTTTTACTCTTACATTGAACCTAGGATTATTTTCCCCAATAGAGTTGTGTCCGGCTATAAAGTCATTATTGTATGGTGGCTGGTTTAACGTTTTAACTTTTTCCCCACATCCACATTTACATTTCGGAATATTCCCTTTATATACATAATCAATGACATATTGTTGTTTCGTAATATGATGTTCTTTTTTTATATGATAGGTTAATAATCTTTCAGAACCAAATTCTTTATTACAAACCAAACAAACTACTCCGTTTTCTTTTGCTCTTTTATTATAATCTAAAAATTTAGGCCTAAATTCGCCATATTTTTCAATATATCCTTCAGTAGTCATATTGTGAGTATCAGATAAGTGTCCTGATAATCCAACGGTAGTAAATTTTTTTTGACATATTTTACATATAACTCTATTTACCTTCCTTTTTGCAGGTTTATTTTTATTTAATTTATTTTTACGGAATTCACCATATTTCTTTATATATTCCGAAAGACAATGGGTCCGTTTAATATGTTGTGCCAAAACATTTGTATAAAACATTTCATGACATTCCATACATTCCACTTTAGTAAATTTAGCAGTCCTATTTCTTTTTTTTGCCATTAAATTTCTCCTTGTTATATATAAATATAAGGCTACACGAAGAAAGTTCAAAAAAACTTGGCATATCACTTTGTTTTTTTTGCTATCATAAAAAATGTTAGATGGTATTACTTTGTCGTATCTTTATTTTAAAATAATTAATAAAAAAAATAGACAACCAAGAAATTGGTTGTCTATTTTTAAGTCTATATAGTATAAACGTTTATCTATACTGTGTTCAATCCGTGTACAATGATCTTTCCATAAAATTCAGGTCTGACCATTTTCTTCGCATAACGGGTCATTACCGCTTTACGTGGAACGAAAGTATCAGGATCATAGATGAGTGGACTCATAATCAATGGAATATATGGCGCAAATACGGCACCTGTTTCCAAGAATGTGCTACCACGATATCCAATAAGAATTACGTTTTCTTTCATATAAGGATTTTTGTAAACAGTTAATCTGTTATTCAAAGCACCTATTTTCTTAACACCCATTGCAAATTGCATTTGATTACCATCTGTATCAGCATTATAACCAGGCATAGATTCAATGATTGTTGCTACGTCAGGAGAAACAACTATAAAGTTAGCTCCGCCTCTCATTGTTTTCGCATGGATTTGATTTGATACTTTTTGTAATTTAATACCAAGAGTTTGGTACCAAGTTGTTTTGTCAGAGATGTAGTATTGTGAGTTAGCCGCAAAAGCACCAGTGTTAGCGTTATATTCAACGCCTGGATTTGCAGACCAATATTCAGTTGTGTCAGCCGCTACAATTAACATATCTAAGATTTCAAGGTCAATCTCCATCGTCACATGCTCAGACAACATAGTTGTCAATTCTTGCTCTGCGTCAATAGCGTGATAAGCTTGAAGGTCTTGACTAATTTCAGGTGTTCACACAGCTTTTAATTTTTTAGTCTTAGCAACGATAGCTTCAGACTTGAATTCAATATCAATTTCTGGAATTGAAATTGGTGTGTTTGTTGAGTTTTCTTCAAAGTCGCCTCTGTCATAAGCAGATGGTTGTTTTTGATAAAATACAGTTAAACCAGTTGAACCTGACACAATACTTCCGCCATCAGGTGCCGAAGCAGATACGACAAATTGAACGTTAGTTCCAACTATTTTTGTAAATTGTGGGTAATATTCGTCAAATGATGAACTTGCACTTCCTGATAATGCGAAGCCTCTAATTCCTTCTGCATCATATTCTGAAAGTTGTGCAACGGGAATCTTCATCTTGAAAAGACCTAAAGTTGCTGTTGTAGCTGCCACAGAAGCTGACAAATCAGCATCATAATTTACATCAGCCCAGGCAATCGCTGACCCAGTATCAATACCTTGTACTGACGAACTGAAATTGTTAGATGAGTAAGTATATCTTCCAGCGCCATAAAATCCACCGTAAGGTGCGTTATCTGAAGCTGAGGTAATACCAAATACTAAATCTCCATCAGTATAAGGTGCCTTTGTAGTTCCGTATTTAAAGTTAATGTAGAATACAAGCCCAGAAGGTAAGTTCATTGGCTGAACGCTTACAAATTCTTTTGATGGAAGTTCACCAAAGATTCTACGTACTAAAGGAAGGGCTACACCAGATCATTCTTCTGATCCAACTGTATTTCCAGTAGTTGTTGATTCTTTAATTAATTCTCTTGCTTGATTTTCTAAAAGAATAGCCATATTACTACGATCATATCCGTCTAAACCTTCTAAAAGACCAGTTTCATCTCATTTTCCAGCAAGCATTTGAGCTTGTTTCATCTTGGATTTATGAGGATCATTACTTTCAACGAGTCTCTTAACGTTTGTTAAATTTTTTCCCATTTTATTTCTCCTATTTATTTTCTAATATTTGCTAAAACTTGATATCTATCCTTCATAGGATTAGAATCTTTATTTTCAATAATTTTTCTCTTCTTATCTACAATCATTGCTTTTGATGCAACGCCTTCTCTAAGATTTTTAGTTGTAATGTCTTTTTCTTTTTTTTGTTTTTCTTTATAAGCTTCAAATAAAGTTTTATAAATTAGTTTAATGTCACTAATATTTTTTGCTTTATCAAACGCTTCTACGATTTTGTATTTTTGAACTTCAGAAAGTTTTTTACGTTTTAA
>Ga0207997_1000021_pt1 | contig 67693 bp, 99 predicted proteins | sample AntAceMetag02UKN_FD_184777 | JGI IMG/M metagenome (GOLD analysis project Ga0207997, IMG submission 184777) | Saline lake microbial communities from Ace Lake, Antarctica - Antarctic Ace Lake Metagenome 02UKN (SPAdes) (version 2) | ecosystem: Environmental > Aquatic > Non-marine Saline and... | reverse complement strand
TCCTCCATGATTTCCCTTATTCCTTCCCAGGCTTTGTTACAGATTGCATCAAGCAGCCATTGTTCACGGCCTGGGTCATGTGTGTCCGCTAATCGAGTAATATCCTTGAGCACTATGCCCAAGCGCAGCAGCCGCACCCACGCGACCCGCGCCAGCGGCATAAGACGGTCGATCTCGGCCTCGTATGCGTCGCAGTCCTCGTTGTGATTCCAAACCATCTCTTGCACGTCCAACCAGGAAAGCGAGCCTGGACTGAAAACGGTTCCGTCCAGTAACTCCTCTTTTCCACTATGCAGAAATTTCCACCGTCTATCCTTCGCTGTCATCGGGAACCTCCTCGATCTTACGGATCAGCACATCTTCTAGCAGGCCAGCGAACTCTTTCCAAACTGCACACGAACCTGAGAATCCATCACATAGGTCATGGAGGACTACAACAACGTCCCTCGTCACGCTGATCTGTTCGGCACGCGCTTTCTTGAGCGTGCGCACCACATCACTACTCTTCATCAGGCACCCCCTCAGTCAGTGCTACCAGGGCGTCGGCGATACGGCCATAATATTCATACCAATACTCATTTGCCTCGTTAGTTGCAAACGCCATTTCTCGTTTCCTACCATCAGGCCGCAAATACTGAATGAATGGAATGCTCATTTAACCCTCCCTTGAGCAAATACAATCGAATCGAGATAGCAATTCCTGTCTGGCAGCATCGTCTCCAGCTTGTTCAAAGCCATCATTCTCCCACGAAAAGTCAGCCGCTTCCTCGGCAGAACCAAGGTTAATGCCCCAAGCATCTGCATCGTTCTGGAACGAATACCATTGATAACGAAAGGCGCTGTCCCACTCTCTGCGCTGAACCGGCTCTGGCTCGGGTGGATCAAGTTGTCTATCTGGTGTTGGTTTAATTCTCATTAGTCTATTCTCACTCCTTAAATGCCCGCTCTATCCATCACTTCTATCGGCTCGTGCAAAGACTTCATCATAAGTAATAGTCTCCCCTATCACGTATCCTGAAGGACGCGGTGGTAGTAACCGTTCAGGAACCGTAAGCCCCCTGTGCTCAATTTCTGCAGTGATTAACATCCGCATCATCTGGCAGTCAAACTGGTGGCTCCATAGTGAATCCATTTCTAGACTAGCAGCGTCGGAGGCGGCACCTTGGAGGTCAAAAAGTGGGCTATAATAGTACTGTGTCAGCTTCTGAATCGAATATATCTGCTTATTCAGGCAGCCAAAAACGGCCAACAGGTGCGAATCATTCAGATCAGGGAGAGCTACTACTCGCCCATCTATGTCCTTCCATCGGGGACCATCATAGCCCGCTGCAGCTTCAGGTTCGTTTTTCTCAAAGGTAACTGTAATTTTCATATGCTCCTACTTAGCCAAGTGAGTCTCAGAGATTAGGAAGCAGCGGATGTTGTCCGGTCCCTCATAGCAAACTATGCCCATTTCCCAATCAATGGTTCGTATCAGATAGTGAAACCCACTCGCTAAAACGACGCGATCACCCACATATGATGCTTCTGCTGTGGGTACTTGTGCTGCTGTGTCGCTATCTTTAGTTGCTACAGGCAGAATTGCATAACCTGTAAACAGCACGATAGCTACTACAAGCACAATATATGTCAGCGTTATCGGCAAAAACGGTTTCTTAAACATCTATATTCTCCTTTAATCGTATTCACGTCTGTCTCGTTTTCTGGGTCTTTTTTCAGCCTTAGCTACCGCCTTTCTGTGTTTCTTTCGCTCTAGCCAAGCGTCAAACGCCTCTCGTCGTCTCGCATCAGCGGGATGGGCACAGGGGCAATTGTCAGATAATGGACAGCGTTCTGGACATATACTCAGAGTAGGCGTCCACGTGGTATGCCCTAGCCTACTCTCTACCATGCACCCCCCTGTGCAACCAGCGGGTATGTCCTTTTCGTCTGGACACTCACCGGAGGCACAGAAGCAGGAATCATTTATAAAAAGCTTACAAACACCTGACACGAACCGTCTCCTTCCAATAGCACGGGGAGTTTGAGAGACGCGAGACGACTCCGCGCTATCGCGTCTCTCAGGGCAGAGTGCTATTCGATTGTAGGTTTAGACAGCCTCCGCGTGAAACTATAGACAAGCTACAACGTTGTAGCCGCTGTCTCATGTCTGCCTGCTTTTCTATATAACGAGTATCGCAGGATTTATTACGCCGCCAGCTTGTTGGGCTTGTTCGCCGCTCTCGCCATACTTGGCGTTGTGCCACAGCCGCAAGACACAACCGTATGCCCACATGTGGGAGAGATCACGCACCGCACAGCCATACATATAACCGGTAATTCCTTCTGTATCAGCCTCATGACTCGTTGCGTCTGCAAAATCGCCCAGGTTAGCAAATCCATGCTGGGCAATTTCGGCCTCCATGAGGTCGGCCCACTTTTCAGCAAAGGCATACACGGCCAGGCCATAAGCACTGCCGTGTTGCACTGCTTTACATAATTCCCATGCTTCTCGACCGGACATGGGAGTTGTTTCGTCGAGCAACACTACGTCTAGAAGCTTCATGTCTGTTCTCCTTTCGTCGCAACACCGTCTATCATCCCAACCAGTACCATAGGCCCACTACTGCTGCTGCTGCGATTAGCATACCAAATACACCCACTAAAAATACAGCCAAGCTCATACTTCCAGCATCAGGGTTGCGTTTGAGCTCGTAGTACACTCCTACCCAGCCCATCTCTTCGTACTTCTCCGTTGTTTTTCCAACCGGCTTCGGTCTTCCAACCGTGTAGCCCTCAGCAAGATTGGCTTGCTTGATGGATTCGCCAGGCGCATTGAATACCCAACTCATGTCACTGTCTCCTCTAGTAGTCTTGCCACTTTTACTTGCTCACGTGTTAGTTGAGCACCACAGCGCCTGCATACCCTAGAACGTCTAGAGAGCACAACATGTTGTGGTTCTGGTAGAGGACTAGGGCAACCGTTATTCCAATTCGTTGCACAATACATCCGTGCGACCCACTTTCCAGTGGTGTGGGTGCGCCCACAGTCATGCGCGTTGTAGCATGATCTACATGGGCATAGAGCATCACGTGCCTCAGTTAGTCGCCCCTTGTACTCTGTCTTCTTCAACAGTCTGTTACGTACTTTCATGTGTTTACCCCCTATTATACGTTAGTCAGTAGCTAAGTGTTGAGTCTACAAATCTAGTCCCCACCGGCGCGTTACCGGCTCCGGCGCCGCTTTCTCTAGGCCCTCAAGAGCATCGGCTATAGCACTCATGTAGAGCCAGCCCTCATCATCACCTGCTGCCATCTCGCCCCTCGCACCCTCACGAGCCCTGGTTATTCCACTTGACACGTCTGTACTATTACACACAGCGTGTACTACAGCCCACAGCGTGTCTAGCAGCGGATCATCGGTTCGTTCCTGCCAATCAGCAATAGCATCCTCTATGGCCTTATAGCCCTTTGTACGTAGGCCACAATAATGGCAAAACACATGGTTGTCTCGGGAGGCCAGGCTTTTTATTGCTGGTCCCCCACAGCAGGGGCATGGTTTTAGATTCTCACTCATGGCCAACCACCGTTTTGCCTTGACTTGGCGGAACTGCGTATCCGGGATGCAGGTGAGCATACTCCTGCTTATGCGTCTCCGCTACTACGTAATCTACTGCAGCCAAGCGCTCTGCCAAGTCTGCCAACGCACGCCCGCTAGCCTTGTTGATCCCCAACTGGCTGTTCCATGGGAGGGTCCCTATATCATTCGGGTTGTACTTCGCGAACCCGAAGCCCCGAACTTTTAGGTAGCGTACACCCTCCCAAGCACCACATCGCACACCCACGCAAACATTCGGCTTTCGTACCACCTGCAACACTGTTACGACACCATTTTGCGCTAATTGCGCAGCCCAATCACGCCTGTTCATCTGATATCTCCTTTGCAACCCGCTCAATATGTTCGGACATTAGCTCTGCAACCAAGTCAGTGAGTAACGCTATAGTTGTACTAGAGCTGGCAGGGAGTGCTTGTGCTACCTCAGACTTTCTGAGCATAGAAATAACGCCCTTAATGCGTTGCGCCTTATAGCATATTCGGCCCCTGAAGCGCACCGATATACCTCTACTGATCTTACGTGCTTTTCGGGCGGCGACAAACACATCTAGATCGTCTATGCTTATCCAATACTTCAGATGACCTGTAGGATTGTCTACTGGAGCACGCAGCGACCCAGGTAACACCCCCGCACGGATGTACTTACGTAGCTGCATTGCCCCAATGCCCGAATACATCGCAGCATTCCGTACATCCAGGCAGTTGTAATCCAGCTCAATGTTCGCAGTCAGTCTGTTGGTTGTCATTTTACACTCCACTATGCTGATCCCATAGGTACACTGACTGTGCCAGCGTTTCAACTACCTCAGTAAGAGTTGCTACTATTTCCAGTGTCTTTTCCAGGCGATCTTCCAGCTCCTTGATCCAGTCAAGTACACTTTGATCAATCATTGTCTGTATCTGTCTCCTTTTAGTGCTAAAATCGCAAACGGCTCTAGGATGCTCCTAGCGGCGCGCTGTGCGCAAAGGGTATAGCTGTATAGGGTTTGAGCTTCTAAAGTGTGCGGGTTCTAAAAAGCCACCCTGTGCGTTGCAGTCTACGTGCATTTTATACTGGTATATTGCGATATAACAAAGTGAAACGAGTTTACCCATTACAGCCCTACTTTACCACTTATATCAGCTTAGAGAGTCCCCCAGCGCCGTTTCGTCTGCCACTTGGCACGTTATAAGCGCCTTTTAACTGTCAAGTTGAACGTTATGAGCGGCTATGTTTTTTGCTACTTTGCCCGTTTCGTTACCGCCAGTTGCAGTCGGCTGTATCATACCGTGTGCCTTCGCCCAGTGCATAATCGCTCGTTGCGCTCTGCCATTTAGAGGCGTACCCATCCTCAGGCAGTAGACACCGTTGCAAGGATAGTTCATAATGTCATCGTATGCTTCCTGAGCAGAGTAAGCAGCGTCAATCAGCTCCTCCGCAATTTCAAAGCGTATGCGCTCTCTGATTGTAGCTATTGTTATAATGTGAAAGGGGTCTTGCTCCCATAATGATTTGTAGGCTTGAGCGTATGGACAGTAGGAATTGTGGTTTTCCATTGCAGACGCCAAAGTCCCATAGGCCGCAGGAACCTTTCGTATATGCCCACGGCTAGGCCCAGCGGGAGCCTTAACTTCGAGTGCATCCCTAAAAGCAGTGTGCAGGTGAGGCCGTTCCTTGTTTAGCGTCTCCCAGTTTTCCCTATCAGGCTCCTCCCATGGAAGGTCTATTTCAAGTAAGGCTTTGATTACAGCAACACAATCTTTCAAGCGGCCACAAGCTGTCAGGGGGCATCCGGTCGGAGCGTGGTAAAGTTCCCACTGCCAGTCAGAGGCTCTTTCATCTCTTTTGTATACTGCAAAGTGTTCGGCGTAAATCCTAGCCTCTTGTGTCTGTCGGCTAGGTACTTGGCTATAGGTGTGCGGGAGATCGGGAAAATTGTCGCAATATTCTTTGATAATTACTCTCTCGAACGTGCCTTTAATCGGTTTGAGTGTCATAGTACCCCCTAAAACTCTATACCAGGTAGCCCAGGAACACGGGCGTTGCCTTCAAAAATAAGCTCTTGCTTGCCCCTGTGAGTCTCCACTATCCACACGATCAGTGGATTGTGAAAAATCGTGCCAACACTAATGACTTTGCCTCCTATTCGCCAGTCTAGGGTACTGGCGATAAGGTCTCCTATCTGGACACCTGCCGCCGTGATCGGTAGTGACTCACAATCTCCAATACCGATATACATACGGTCTGGATCAGTCATCGTTTGTGAGCTCACCTGGCAAGCGTCCAGCAGGTGCATTGTATCTATCTTGGAGTTCCTGCCAAGTGTTAGGAAACACTGACTTGAGGCGGATCGTGTTATGAGTGTCTGCTTTGCGCATAGCCGCCATGATCAAAGCGTAGAATGGGTAATCATGGGCCGCGATGATCTGAGAGATCAGATAGTCATACAAGCTCATGTCAATTAGTCCTTCCCATGATCACGTGGTCACAATCAATGGGATCATCTTTTAGCAACATGACAGTAAAATCTCCCAATATCATAAAAGCATCCCAACCTTGATATTGTGGTTCAAAGGTTACATCTATCAACCATGAGATAGGATAGTATGTGCCCTTGTACTTTACAAACTCTGGTCCCTTATAGCAAGTGTCATCATATAATCTTTGCTTTGTAAGCGGGAGCTCTTGCAACGTGAGTAATGGTCTGCTGTGTCCATTTGTAATAACCTTCATGCTAGTCTCCTTGCCCAAATCAAATTAAGCCCCATTTGCAGTACGTTTCCTTTCCTCTATATCCCATGACGCGGCCTCTGCCAGCGTCGCTAATGACTGAGCAATTGAGACTAGGGCATAACACTTGGCCTCTTCTTGTGCTTTCTGTGCGTATTCCTCAGCGCCTTTGTTCGCATAGTACCCAAGCGCTTCAACAGAGTTTATGGCCGCTTGCAAGTAGTTAATTGATTCGTCAGGTCTCATGCTAGTCTCCTTTGGTAGAGTAACCAGGATTATCTAGGTTAGCAAGCGCCTCTTTAGCTAGACGCCAAGGGCAGAGTTCATCATGATTGTTTTCATCACCCAACCAGTTAATACCCACGTCGTCAGCAACCTGAGCCTTACATTTAGTACAATACCAGCCGCCTGATGCTGGTCCTTGATGCAAGGTGGGCCATCTTGTCAGCTCTCTTGCAGCCTTAACAAGTTGGGCTAGGGCCTCGTGATTGTAGCTCACAATTGCCTCACTACACGTGGGACACAACCAGCCCCTACTGTGCAGGCGAGTCCACCCCTCGCGGTACAGAATGTCACTACGATTTCTAACCTCACTAGCAATAATAGCAGTAGCTTCCGCGTTGCACATTTCGTTCAGACACCGCACGCGCAACAAGTATTCATGCTCACCAGGTCTCATGTTAGTCTCCTTTATATTTCAATCACCAAGGCCGAGGTCCACGGTTATCACAGTAGTCAGCGGCGATCTTTTCTGCACAGATCCATATCACTAGATTCTTGAATTGCCAATGGGTTTCAATATCGTACCCACTAACAGTCGTTACCAGGAGATTAAGCACACTAGGGTAGCCCATTTCTTGAGCCATATGCTTTAGCATCTCCCATAGTTCACTCTCATACTCGTTGTACAGCTTGGTAGTATCACTGTACATGGTGATACCAGCAAACCCATTTGTAGCTCCAAGTGTTGCCAGATCATCAAGATGTCCCGTACCATCATCTGAGCCTTGTGGCCCCAAGGTAGCTATGATCCATTCTTTGAAAGTCATTTGTAGTCTCCATAGTGTAGTAATAGTGAGTTAGTTTACCGGCGCACTAACAGCATAGCACAATTTTGCACCGTGCGCATCCGCATAAATGCCTATTTCGATCTAGGCATTTATGCCTAGAACGGCCATTCCAAAGCTAGTTGGGCGGCACAGTATACGCAAACACCTTTTCCGAACCAGCGTGCTAAGATCGACTCTGGTATACCTACCTCGTCTACTTGCCCGCATGTAATCAGTGATATTCTCTCCCATACCTGCCGTTTCCATGCTACCCACGTTACCCAGGGCACGACGTTGTTTACCATATCGTCAAGGGGCACAGGGGGGTTAGGTTGTGACGTTGTGTCTGCTTGCAGTCGGTGCCTGTTAGCAGACCAGTGGTTCACAACCTCTCGTCTCACATCGTCTATAGCCTGCCTTTGGTCAAGTGCCCAGTCCTTTTCAGTCCTGCCAGCAGCCTCTTCGTCGTAGCGTCTTAAAATCTGCCTTGCCTCGAACAGTAAATCGGATACTTTGACAAGCTGATCTAGTCGCTTGTTCATCGTATGCCCTCCATGAGCATAAGTAGGATAGCCACCCCTATACAGGCTATGCCCCTCAGCAGGAGGACCATTTTTCTATCATGATTGCCCCACAACATGGAAGCAACGGTATGGGCGACTGCCATGCTTAGTAGCCACCGAGGTATGTCTATTCTTGCTAGGGTCTCAAAGAGATCCATTTTACATTTCCCCCAATCGTGTTAGCCAAGCATACGTCTCGTACACTTCCGCGTCGAGATACTCTATGTCTGCACCGTCTTGACTGTCAGACCGCCCGTTGTATTCTGGAGATGGACAATAACCTGTCATGTTGCGGTTGCGCACTATCTCTATCTCTGCTGTTGGGTATTCCTCTTGGAGTCTGGCCAATACCTGCGCCTCGTATGCGTTGCAGGACAAGTCCAGATCATAGTTGTCTACGTCGTCCCCAGCGAGTAAATCGCCGTCATTGTACCACACTTGTATCTTAGCCATGCTTATAGCCCCCTTTACTCTGCCCTAACTTGTATAGCCTTGCGATATAGCCCCATACAGTTTTCAACCTTGTCCATGCGTACTGTCAGTTTGTCCCTGTCGGTAGTTTGCCAACCAAGGGGTATAGCTAACAAGGCCCTGACTATAGCTACTGCGTCCTTTTTTCTAGGCACCCTAGTACAGACTAAGCCTGTAGGGGTATGATCAACATGCCAGTTGTTCGTGTATGGCCCCTCCTTGTACACTGCGAACACACCGTCAAATATGGTAGCCTCTTGCGCCAGCAGCTTATTTGGGCTCCCGTCTTTGTACATATGGCGCATAAATGTACCCTTGATCCTGTTCATGCCTCTTATACTCCTATCGCTCAGATACAAGCCGAGCAGTTAGGCGACTGACACCATCCGAGGAAGACAATTGAACGTCTGGCAGTGTCTCCCTATCCACCTCCACAAGGGGGATGAGCATAGTGGAGTCCCTGCCTGTGTCTACGAGGATAAACAGCTTCCCATCTACGCCAGCAAGACAGTCCAGACGCAAGGCCCTAACACTGCTGCCTTTGTGCCTGACGTACAGGTTGATGGCCATACCGCCGTCTTTGGCTTGTGGCCCCCCTGTGAGGGTGGTTTTCCGTCCATCTACAAACGCTTCCAGCCAGAAATTACGCGTTGCCATGTTATTTCTCCTATACTATGATGTCCTTGGTTATTCCCAGGCTCCTGTTTTGTACTCCTCAGTATCGGTTGCTATTGTGAAAGCTAGGTCATGTCGGAGCTTGTCGAGTGCTTTGAATAGCGTCCTATCAGGTACGTTTCCTTCGGCACACTGGTACAGATAGCAATTTATAGATTTAAACGCACCGGTTGTACTTGGAGAGTGAAGCTCAAGTTCCTCTAGTTGCCGCGTTACAAGGTCGTCGGCCTCACCATATCGGTAATATACGGCTTCTCGGTTCATGTGCTCTAGCTGGCGGCTAAACCGCGTAATAGCTTGGTCGTAGCCGCCGCTTAGATCAATGCCCTGTCTCTGCAACATTTCTTTGCGCCCGTTAGTCGCGAATACGTAACCTGCAATGTTCCCTACTGTCTTAGCAGAAACTACAAACGCGCTCATGTTTTACTCCTATCGTATACTTGACGTTTTTCCGACGCACTAACAGACTAACAGAGATTCGCACTTTGCACATCGGCATAAATGCCTAGAGTTAAATAAGCATTTTGGCCTAGTACAAACGTTCTACTTAGGACAAATCTCTTAGCCATTCGGCCAGTTGACGAACGCGCACATAGCGCCCTTTGACATGTGCTACAGATACCGCCAACTCTCTAAGGTCTTGGAGTCTGCTAAACTTTGCTAGGTGTCGTGCTTGGTTGTAAATAGCCTCGGTTGTATTTGTTAGCACCGAGTATGCCTCATCTGTTGCCCAATCTGCTGCTATCATGTATTTACTTTTCATTGACATAATATCATCTGACATGTTGCCCCCTTTGTTATTATAGCTGTTGTACTGCTGTTGCAAGTTTGCGCCAGATACAGGACTCGCTATGGTTGCTCGGATCTCGTAACCACTCAGGGTGTCTTGCGTCCGTTGGCATGTAAACCCCACAGTATGAGCAGCAAAGGGTGTGTCTAACTGTACTATAGTACCATGTTGGAGTCTCGGCAATCTCTCGCGCAGCGTCGAGTAGACTATCCAACGCGGTTGGCACAATAGCCTCTTTTGGTGCCTTTTTCCAATAACCGTGAAACCACTGCCACTGCCAGTCTGCGCCACATCTGCCAGGTGGGTCAATACTGCGATGGTGTGTGGCGGTTGCTACCATTCGCTCCCAGTCTTCCAAGTAAATATCTTGTGACCGTGGCGGGTGCGGCCTCGACTGAGTAACAAAGTAGCGCCCACGTCCCTGATAGGCGGCTTGGCAACCTAGCATCCACATGTTGTCCTTGTCAACGGGGACACCTGTAGGCCGATAGGTGTATGTTTTAACTGGTCGGTCAAAGTCGATTGTCATCTGCTGTATACAGAGCTCGCCGTGATAGTTTGTAACTGTAACCTCGATCATGTTGTCCTCCTTTTTGCATGTCTAAACTGTGATACTAGGCCCTGTGCCTCACTCACTAGGGCTTTATGGTATGCTATGCCCTGCTCATAGCTGGTAAAGATTTTGATCTGGTTTAGAATGTTTTCGCCAGACTCTACGTCCATACCCCTAAAGCAGTAACGTCCATCATTTGACTGGAATAACTCATAGGACACGCCGTCAACCTCTATGCGCTTGATCATTGTAACCACTTTGCCCCTTTGTGTTACAGATAATGATACTCGGTTGTTACTGTTGGCTTTGCAGTGTGCACCGTTACCCAAGTTTCCATAAGAAACGTTTCGTTACAGTCCTCATACTTGGCTCGCTTTTGGAATACCCAACCTATCGCTTTGGCACCCTTCTCTGTGTCAAGGTACACTGTACTCTGGCACCGTCCATACTCTTTCTGCGCATAGCGGTAAACATCCCCGCGTGACCTATCCCCTACAGAGTATACTCCACTGTCGCCCATTCTGTACCCCTCTGTTGCGTTGAGATAGTTTTCCTCGACAAATAGCTCCAGTGCTTGCGTTGACATGACTATACCTCTTTCAATAGTGCGTTGCGTCTTTGACACTCTGCCTGTGCTTCGTCAAAGTAATTGACGCCGCCAGACCACATCCAGGGGCCTCTCCTCTCACGTTCACCCGTTATTTCGTGTTCGATATGCCAATACTCGCTCTCGTTCCACAAGTCAACTCGCCACGGGCCAATGCCCTGCCATGATAATCCAGTCCTTGCCATGATTATTCTCCTTGTGTTTTCGTTTTCCTTGCGCTGCACTAACATACTAGCATACTAGCATACTATCGCAATTGTCACATCCGCCATTTGGCCTAGAGTTAAGTAGGCATTTTGGCCTAGTCTGAGCGTTCTTTTTGTTCTAACAGCTTGAGCAATTCGATCTGACCGGTCAGAAATGCCCACATCTCTTTTACAGGCACACCCGTTTGTCTGTATGACGGCCAATAGGGAGACCATCCGCCTGTGCCAGTAGCTCTAAACAAGCTATACCCCAGACTCTTGCAATAGGTTACACCAAGATATATCGGCGTACCCCTAACTTTAAATGCGACATTTAATTGGTGTACTAGGGCGTCTATGGATACTTTACTAAGACGTGTGGTGCTCATAATTAACCCCCTTAGTGTGTGGACTCAAAGTCTCTCAAGACTACCAGCTCTGTATACCAACGCAACCTGTGATAGCGGGCATTATGCTGGCTCCTCTATGTTAGTTTACTGTGTCTTGTCGCTCGCGCTCTGCCTCTCGCTTAACCATCTCAATCCTCCCGTGTGTGTTGTCACTCGCCACCCCACTGAGTCGGAACCTCCGCTCCGACTCAGTAGGCTATCGAGAGATTATGAGTTTGGCTCGTTCGTGAACTGGCCTTGGAAGTCGCGCCAGCGAACAATGCCAAGCTCGTCGCGCGCGTACTGTCGCGCCTTCTCTAGTGTCGCGAACTCCTTGCTAGCGAAAGCGGGCATTTCTCCGTGATGAAAGCTCATGACATGGGTTTCATCGACGAATTTCCCGTCCTCCGTTACTCGCGATGGCTCGCGCGACATCGCCGCGATGTAGTCATCGTTCGGGTGTCCGTATCTTGCGTACATCTCAGTACCTCCTCTGCTTACCATCGCAAACCGCGCTGGTAGTACCCTCTATGTCGGGTCGTGAGTGGGGCCTTGTGGCCCCCGTGTGTTTTACTGTGGTTTGTGTGGGGATATAGTATAGACTGTATAGCTGGGTTTACATGTTACACCCGCCGAGTTTCGCATGGTTAAAGTGGATTAGACTGTAAAGGATGTACTAAACACGACAGTATAGAGTTTTATTCCATTATTCCATTATTCCATTTTGTGTGTATAGAGAGAGAAAAACATATATATATAAATATCTACTTGACATAACGCTCGTTTTGCTACGTACCTATACGCTTAAAATGGAATAATGGAATAATGGAATAAAATTATATATATATACTCTTACTATTACTATATACGGTTTGTTACTGTTTTCTCACAGTAATAAACTGTAGTGGGATTCCGTTATTCCATTTCGTATTCTTAAGTAACTTGATAAAGAATAGTAACAATCTTAAGAATTATGGGAACAAAAATGGAATAACGGAATGTGACTATAGCGCCCCTACTAGGTGTGCAGTTTGTTACTGCTGACCTAGACTCTATAACAAGTCGTTTACTGTATAATTTGTCAAGCTGACACACTTTCCAAAAGTGATTCTATAGCGGGCAGTTTGTTACTGTTGACTACCGCTACCATCTGCTATCTGGACTCGATAATATGTTATGTCAACCCAGGGGACTTGGTGTTCTGACCCCCATATTTCAAGATATTCACCCTCCCCGACTTTGACAAATAGACTACCGTAGTCGTCCCTATCGTCAGGACACACGTAGTTTGTCAGGATATGTTCAACCTCGCATGAGTCTACAACTAAGTTGTAGTTATCGTCAAACTCTTGGCATACTTTGGTCTGTTGCGTTTGCATGACTATCCCTTCTCTGCTAGTAGTGCGTTGAGTCTGTCACATTCCTCTTGTGCTCTATTCCAGTAGTCGCCGCTTTTCTCCGGCTTTATGCTCCTGCGTCTGCACGTTACTTCATGCTCAATAAACCAACAATCCCTACTAAGAGTAAACAAAACAACCCGCCAAGGACCAGCACCCACCGAGGATAGCCTGCTCATTGGCATGACTATTTCTCCCAGCTCTGTAGACGTACTAGGTCGAGTTGACCTAGCAGGTATGCTTCCATCTCACGGGCTGAGACTCGTGACCATCTAGGCCAGTAGAATGTTTCCCCGCCTTTGTCGTTGTCGATCTCTCGCAACGCATAACCACCATAGCAGGACGCATAGTCTAGGTTGATTCGGCCTAGTTCATAGGACGCCATAGGTCGGCCTAGGACATCGTTCAACTGGTCGGTCAGAGTCTCAAGGTACTTACGTGTTACTCGCTGTCTGGTCATGATGCCCCCTTGTGTTACCGTGTTATTGATCTAAACTATAACAGCCGTATTCCTCAAGTGAGTTGATCTGGTCTGGCCCTAGGTCAGAGTATGGGCATTGTACCGGTTCAACAGTGATACGATAATCGGCGCCACCATAACCCAACTCGCACCGAGGCTCCAAGGTATATCCCCAGTCCCGTCTAACGTTACCATCGCAACGGTAACTATGTCGCTGCTCGTCTATATCAAAGGTATCATCTAGGAAGCGGCGTTTCTCATTTGTTGCGTCGGACATAGCGCCAGCTTTTGTCTTGTGAAAACACCCTGATATGGGCATGTATCCCGGCATTCCGAAATAGCAGCCCCAACCATGAAACGTTTGTTCTTTCTTTGGCATGATTCTCCCTTGTGCTATACGTCCCTAATCGTCACCTAACAGATAATCGCAAACCTCACGTATACGAATGTACCTAGCAGGAACGTTTGCAACAGCAGCCGCAAACTCGCGTAGTGTGTGAGTATGACCAAACCGAGCAAGGTGCATCGCATACGTATAGGCTCCCTCAGTAAAGTTACCCAAAGACAAGCAAGCCTGTCTTGTGGCATACTCTGCCGCGTCAGTCCAGGTTGACATGATGCCCCCTTGTGTTACTGCGTTATTGCTTGCCCATCATAACGTCTAGAATTGCATCTGCTAGACTTGCAGCATACTCACCCATAGTTGCATTGATAGCGGGTATTTTACCGCTATTGGAGCCGTTCATCTCTATAATACGCTTGAGTTCTCGTAGTCCACGAACGATAGGACGCAATGCCACGCGATCTTGTTTGTTCACTTTATCCCTCCATTATGCTATAGTGGGATAATTCCCACATCCTAACATACTGTCCTTATAGTATGCTAGAATGTATTGATTATGGCTTGGGGTCCTTGCGATGGGCAAGGTATCCGGCCCATCTGATCAGTGTATCTGTATTATCAAGCATGTTCACAACCTTGATCAGGTTGGCATAAGAGTCGGCAGCTATGTCCTTATCCTCGTGCTGCTCAAGTATCTCTAATGTGCGATGTGCTATCAATAGCGCGTCCTGCAAGGTTGCCAAGTTTGTCTCAGTAGGTGTATCTAGCACCATGTTGCCCCTTTCATTTGAGTGTATCGATCATTGCATTCACATCCTACCATAGCGTGGCCATTTTCACATCCGCCATTTTACCTATATTTCTCTAGGCTCTTTGGCCTAGGCGTCTAGGTATATATGCCTACTACATTTGTTCTATTTACATAATGTCTTTGAGCTGGTCGAGTGCAAGGTAATGGTATCATGTCCGCATGTATGTGTGATAGCAGGTATAAACAGTAAGCGAGTGATAAAAACTGGGGTGGGGTGCTGAAAGCGGTATGGCCTCTCTCTCACAAACTCCAGCAACTTTTAGCAATGTGTACATTTAGTGCAACTATTTCGTCTCCTTCCACCGCGCCTTGTATTCCCACTCAACCTGTGCTATACTATGTGTATTACCTGGGAAGGCACAAATGGGCGGTGCAAAGGCACGGCTGGTGCAACTCCAGCCCACCGCCGTAGCAGGATCAGCCCGAGTCAGGGCTTGCTAGATAGCGGCGCTAGGGTAAATGGCGGGTGCAATTCCCGCCAGCCGCTGATGTCTTAAAGGGGGGAATTGTGTGGCAAAGACCTAATGAGCAATAGCCCGTCCGGGGGAGTTGCATCTATGCACGTTGGGGTGATGATGTTGAAAAGTGTGTAAGGGCATATGATGATCGTTGGTTTGCTACTAATGGGAGCCAGCGCCCCCCGCCTGACTTTTGGTGGGATCCGCCCAAGCCCGAGCCGCCGTCGCCCAAGAGAAATATCACACACGAGGAGGTACTGAAACGGTGGATGCAGGACCCAGAATTCGTAGCCGCATATAGAGCTGTAGAAACTGACCCTGCTGTGGCCTCTGTATGGTGCTGTATAATGTGTGGAGCCGTTCTAACTAAAGACCTTACTGCAGCATTTATGCAAACACTAGATCGAGTAGCTGTTTTCAAAGATGGCCGCATATACGTTCACTGTCCAAGTTGTAGCAGATGGAATGAATGGAACCCGCCGGAGCAAGGAAAATGAGAAACCGATTGGCCTTGATTGTTTTGATACTGATTATGGTCTGTGGATGTATACCAGACTCTAACACTAAGCCTGCCACTGACACCCAAATGACTCTAACGAAAATCTACCCACGATGGGAGAACGGCGTAAAGCACGGTGTGCCGATATTGCGAGTAGTTGATTGGCAGGCAGGGGTTGTTTGCTATCACTACGGCAACTCTATACACGGTGGTATGGGCTGTGTACCAATAGCAGATACTTTTGCGAGCTGGCGGCTCTCAGAGCAGCCTGACTAAGCCTCTTAAGACATAAAGTATATGAAAGTCGAAATCCTAGACGCAGAAAATAATGCGCTTGTCCCTCTCGCTGTTCCCGAGAGCATTGCTCCCTACGAACAGGAGGTTAGGGAGCTTTTGTGTTCCTGCTGGTCTCCACCAAGGATCTTCTCTTTCATGCGGGAAACCAAGAACGTCATCATACCTGTTGCTGACATCTATACGTACCTCGATAGCATTCCTGCGGATGACATTCTTGAAATGTCCATTCTGCAAGCAAAATATAACAATCTCTCTATCAAAGTTGATGCGCTAGGTGAAATGGAGCGCTTATTGCGGTTGTCTTCAGACCGCATGGGTGCGGTAATAAACATAGAGAAATCACGTCTCGAACGGATTCCATACTTGGATACAGCCATCGCCGCCTACTGGAAAATGCTCCGAGAGTTTGTCGCTATTCAGCAATCGATCGGTGCTCTGCCTATGAAAGGTGCTACCGCCCTACCACAAGGCGAAACGACTACATTAGCCAGTGGAGCCCCTGTGCCCACTCTCCGTGCCCTGATGTTTGAAATGACTGGTATCCAGATCACAGATAATAAACGGTAATTAAAATGATTTTACAGGACAATGTACAACTACTGATGCGCTGGCGGTTGGGATGAACAAGGCAGAGCGCTTTGGAGAGCGGTGTCGGGATGTAATGCGCGTCGTGTTCGCGCTAGGGATAGTAGCCCTCATAGTATTCATCATGGTTGGAACGCTGCAGGCGTTTGTACTGTCCTTGCGGTGGTGGCTGGGGGTATGACCATGCTGGACGACGCCTTAGTGACACAGCACACAGATAATAAACGGTAATATGGAACTAACTACAAATGACCTCATTCTTATACGAGAGGCCCTTCAGCGGAACTTTTCGCTAGAGGCTCTGGCCCAGAGCGGCCATCTTGATAGGCCACCTGCTCAAGAGCTGTGGATGCTGCTGGCTGAGATAGATCTTGAGTTTTTTGCCAGATTCTACCTACCCAACCACTTCGATTGCACACCTGCACCCTTGCACAAAGAGACCTATCGTACTATGCAGAGCGCAATGGCTGCCCCAGGCAAGGTCAATAACGCTCTAGTGTGGCCTCGTGGTTTCGGTAAAACGACTACAACCACGTTGGCCCTCCCCCTGTGGACCGTCTGCTTTAAAAAGCGCCGGTTCATTGTAATCATCTCAGACGCACATACCCAGGCCAAACAACAGCTTGCTACTATCAAAGATGAGATAGAGCACAACGACCGCATCAAGGAGGACTTCGGGGATCTCCAGGGTGCAAAGTGGCAAGAGGACGATATCACCACTGCCAACAGGGTGAAGCTAATCGCCTTGGGCGCAAGAATGAAGATACGAGGACGCAAGTTCCTGCAGTACCGCCCAGACCTGATTATTGTAGACGACTCGGAGAACCTAGAAGGGGTCCAGTCGGCAACTCGAAGAGAGGCCCACCGCAAATGGTTCTGGCGCTCTGTTATGAACGCCGGTTGGTCTGATACTAAGGTGTTCGTGGTAGGCAACTTCCTCCACTTTGATTGTCTGCTCAAAAATCTTGAAGCCAACCCTATGTTCCACTCCAGGCTATACCGTGCTGTGGTATCTTGGGCTGAGAATCAAGACTTGTGGGATCAATGGACCGAGTTAGTTACCAACATTGCCGACCCCGATAAGGAGAAGACAGCTCATGCCTTCTTTGTTCAGAACAAGGCCGATATGCTCAAGGGCGCGGAGTCCGCCTGGCCGGAGGCTTTTAGCTACTATGATTTGATGCTTACTAGAGTATCAGGCGGTTCTGCTACATTCGCTACAGAGTTACAGAATGAGCCTGTAGACCCAGAAAGTAGGCTTTTCAAGGAGTGGCAAACCTTCCGCATGGAACATAGACAGGAAACAGCAAGCATATGGTTGGTACCCACCGATGGTGCGCCTGCAGTCGAGCTTAGTACGTGTGCTATATTTGGCTTTACTGACCCCAGTATGGGATCTACCACTAGATCAGACTTTTCAGCAATCATTCTGGTTGCTAAAGCACCCACCCGGCAAATGTTTACCATCGTTGCAGATATCAAACGGCGCCCTCCGAATCAAATCATCAATGCGCAGAACAAACATGCCAAACAATATCCTATTGCTCGTTGGAGAATCGAAAAAAACGCTTTCCAGGCGTTGTTTGCAACGGAATCAGCACGCCGATCTATGGAAGAGGGCATTTATCTACCGGTAGAGCCATATAACCAGCTATCTAATAAGAAAATGCGCATTGATTCCCTACAGCCGGACCTTCTTAACGGCTATTTGTTAATCTTGGAAGATGGACAGACAGAGCTCAAGAAAGAGCTGACCGAGTGGCCGATGGGCGCATACGACGACGGACTGGATGCTCTAGAAGGTTGCCGAACCCTAGCTAAAGGCTGGGAGGCACAGATATCTACAGAGTTAATCCAAGCTCAGGCGCACGAATTTACGCCTAGTAGAGCCCCAAATGCTGGATTACTTGCGCCTAATGAGACGGATCCATATGCAAAATACGACGCTTTAGCAGAGAATAAGATTCATGCTATGCAGGTTGCTGCAGCAATAGCAGCCGGTGTAGATCCAGAAACAATTCCAGAGCCGAAAAAGATATTCGTTCCAGTTATGTTTGCCTAGAGGGGGGATCGTGATACCTATTGTTATTCCTACGTTCAATGGAGTACATCACATAAAACGATGTATTCCAGCCTTAGTCGAGCGTACTATGCGCCCGCACACCATCTACATAGCCGATGATTGCTCTCCGCAGACTGAGCTGCAGGACTATTTGGATGAACTTGTTGAGAAAGGGTTGGCCACTGTCTTCAAAATGCGCACAAGAAAAGGGTATGCTGAGATAAACAACTGGGCAGTAGCTCAGATACCGCCATCAGAGTACGTCTGTCTACTAAACTCAGATATTGAACCGCTACCAGGTTGGCTACAGGCTATGGCTGAAGAACTAGACAATGATCCTAACGTAGGTATTGTAGGAGCTCGCTTGCTCTATCCTGATACGAAGGAGCCTGGCATTCGCTTAACGGTACAGCACGCTGGGGTTGCGCGAACGGTAGACGGTATGCCCTATCACCCATTCCGAAACCAACCAGCCGATTCGGTTAATGCAGCTAAACGTAGAGAACTTAACGCTATCACCTTCGCTTGCGCGCTAATTCGGCGCTCCATATGGAATGACTTCGGAGGTCTCGACGAGGGCTACACAGGGGGCAACTTCGAGGACATCGACTTTTGTTGGCGGGTTAGAGAAGCTGGGTATAAAGTAATTTACCAGCCCAAAGCTACACTATATCACTATGAGCACGGATCGGGCGTTGAGTGGGTTGAGAAGTATTCCCTAAAAAACCGTGAGCGTCTGAGAAGTCAATTTGTAGGTTACAGCAGCGATGAGCATCTGTTCAATCTGTCTCCAACAATGTCCGATGGAACGCCTGTATCAGTACCTGCAATAGCTACGCACGAACCGGTAGAGATTATCCCCCCTGTGCAGGTTCCTGTGCAGTCCGCTGCATTGGAGCCTGTACGTGCAGTTAAGCCCAGTAACTTCTCTCTTTCAGTGGTTTTGCCTGTGTACAACAGGCGCGACAATCTATATCTTGCTCTGTGTGCTCTCGATCGGAATCTAGAACACTATCATGCACCAATTGAAGTAGTTGTAACGGACGATGGTTCAGTAGATAGCCCTCTTGGTGTGCTATTAGAGTTTCAAGACCGCTTTGCAATACAGTATCGTTGGCAACCTCATAAAGGTTATCGAGCATCGTTAGCATACAATCGAGGTTGTGCGATCGCTCGTGGAGATGCGTTCTTGCTCTTGGGGTCAGATATCCTATTAGAGCCTACGTCACTAGAGCACCTTAATAACTTGCGGCTGGCTAATCCGCAGGCTATAATTGCAGGACAGTATGATTGGATGCTCCCAATGCACATCCGGCCCTATGATATCTACACCAATTGGGACAAGATCGTAGAGGGCACGTTGCCCCCGGCTCAATTTGGGGGGCGTACCAAAGGGCTTATTGGGACCGACCCTAGAGTGCTAGATTCTCCAGAACTGTTTGAGGGTGCCCCACAAACGCAGTATGCTGCTGCACTTTTCGCTGATGTGTTGCTATTTCCAAGGAATATCTATACTGAATTAGGAGGCTTTGATGAAAATATGGTCACTCATGGAGGACAAGATTGTGAGTTAAGCATTCGAGCCCAACTTGCAGGATATCCTGTCATCTTCACCAGGTTGGTACATGGCTATCATGTGTATCATGATAGAAATCAGGTGGCCAATCGTCAGACGCTTGTAGAAAATGTCCATTATATCGCTGCAAAACACGATTTGGCGTCAGTTGGATTACAAATATGGGGCGAAGGCGATGATATCTATATCACCCCTAGTTTCAAAGGAGGCCCAAAGTCAGATGGTTAAACATATTAGTGTAGTTATGGCAGTTCACAACCGAATAGACCACGTCCAAGAATCGATCAAAGCATGGTCGCTACAAACTAGGAGAGACTTCACTCTAGTCGTTGCAGATGATGCTAGTACAGACCCAATTAGGGCACTATCTATTGCGAACAGTCGTGCCTTTCATGTAAGGCATGTGTTCACTGGAGGTATTCTCCCACTTGGGGTAGCAGCCACATTGAATATAGGTACTAAAGCAGTACCTGGAGCAACCACCCACATTTGGTACACAGATGGGGACATTCTATTCTCTCCCGACGCTATTGAGAACGCCTATAGGCACATCGCCAAGTATCGTAAGCGGGTATTAGCAGGCCGGTACGATTGGATACCAAAGTCAGGAGACCGCTCTAAAGCTAGGGCAGATCACCGACTAGGAGTACATGGAAAGAACTGGTTTGACTACAAACTCTTGCCGTCCTGTAGAGCTATTTTAGGTGCTAATGTGATTATTCCTCTACAGGCTTGGCATGACGTGGGCGGTTGGGATGAGCTCATTCCAGGGGCAAATGCTAACGATTGCGATTTTGGCTGGTGTCTAACGGATGCTGGGTATCACCTGCTAACATGTGACGACATTACAGGGTACCATCAATGGCACAAGAGAAATAAAGCATTTTTGGACAGCCACAAAAAATCGATGCCCTACATATTCCGAAAGCATGGAGCTCCAATACCAAAACAATATCGCCAGTATGATCATGCCTAGAGCAATGTACGACGGTGCTGAAATAGAGGTCACTGAGGCCAGGTTGTGGCCTATCGAGTGGATCAACTTCAGGTGCCATCCATGCACTGATTGGTCTGGCGTGAGAAAGTATCATAGTGGAGAATTAGAAGCGTCTCCTATCATCATCTGTAAGCATTGCCTGGTAGTGTTAGATGGTTGGCACCGTCTTGCCAACTGGTGGAGAGAAGGCAAGAGGCGAGTTTGGGTACAGTTTGCTGATTTTCATCTCGGAGGCGCGGCGGATGAGTGCCATATAAATAAGGTGAATTGGATGTCAACTCTTAGACCTTGGATCGATCTTGATTGTGTCTCGGGGGGCTACTTAGAGCAGGACTTTCGAGAGTTTTGCTTCGCTAAAGAATCAGCTACGCTTAAGGGTTTTGGGGACAATAAAATGCCCCTAATGCGCCAATGGGAGCATATCAGAGCCACAATCTTCTTGGGGGTTGTACAAAATCACAAGATATTAGATGTTGGTACCAGGGAAAGTATACTCCCTACCTATCTATCGAGTATGGGAGCTTCCGTTACTGCCATAGATATCAGTACAGTACAGATCAAGCCGGGACCAGGAATACACGTTCAAGCGGCGGATGCAACTAATCTTCCATTTGAAAACAACAGTTTTGACGACGTTATTTGCACGGCTTGCATTAAGCATATTCCAGAGGATGGCAAAGCTGTTTCAGAGATGCTAAGAGTGTTGAAACCTAATGGGTTATTGGCAATCACCTTTGATTTTGGTAAAGGGTATGAAGAGTATCCCGGTAAAACTACTGGACGACGTATTTATGATGAGAGCTCGGTTTATGCTCGTCTAGTTACCCCCTTTAGAGATATTGCCACTCTTTGTCAGCCAGCAGACTTTGCTAGAAATGATTGGAATGATTGGCCTATTAAGGCTCAAGCGCCCCCAGTATTCGCTAAGGGAGTGAACGTCCAAGTGGCGTCTGTACTTTTGAGAAAGAAGGACCAATGCGCATAGCTTTTGTATACAAGACAGGCCGACCTGCACACTTCTCAGGCAGATCTTACGATATGGGTGACGACGGGGGCTCCGAGGGTGCGATGGTGCAGTATGCTTTTGCTTTGGCAAAGTTAGGGCACAATGTACGTATCTATATCCCTGGGACTCATGCACATGAGCATAGGGGTGTGGAATGGCGAACTATCGAGGGTCCCGAACGATTCAACGAGGAATTTGACGTAGTTATTGCTTTGCGTTTTCCTAATGCTCTTAAGGGTATGGTCGCCCCTGTCAAAGCTATCTTTTGTTGCGACCCAGCCATCCCTAACTTACCTGCCTATGTCAGTGCAGGAGATGTCCAATTAGTTATTGTGATCAGTGAGCATCAGAAGGCACGTTTTCAACAGCAGCACCCTATAGATGAGAGTCTGTACTTGTTGAGCAATGCAGGTATTCATTATTTAGGCTACAGTAGGCGCAGTTTATCTAAAGTACGTGGTAGGTGTGTTTACTGTAGTGTGCCTGAGCGTGGTTTACGCTCTCTAGTTACAATTTGGCCCTTGATCCGTAAGAGAGTACCTTGGGCTACATTACACGTTACAGGCGGTATGGAGTTATGGGGGATACACCTTGGGGATCCCTTCTGGGTTGGGGCTACAGATGTTGGTATAACTGGAGTTGAAGGGATCACCTATTTGGGATATGTTCCCAGAAATCAGCTTATTGAAGAGCAGTTACAGAGCCAGGTGATGTTACTCCCAGGTAGTCCTGCATCTCCTGAGATGTGTTGTATGGCGGCTATGGAGTGTGCTGCAGCAAGAAACGCGCTAGTTGTTACTGATCTAAGCGCTTTGCCAGAGAGAGTAATTCAAGGGCGCACCGGTACTGTTGTCCCGCGTAAGGGAGAATGGCAACTAGCTTTTGCAAATGCAGCTAGTGATCTCCTGCTAAATCCTGAATTGTACAAAATACAATTGCAGGCACAAGCTGAAGAGCAAGTTCATGATTATACAGTATTAGCGCAGCAGTGGGTTACTAGATTTGGAGTGCTTCTTCATGCTAGACAATAAGATATTCCCTTTAGCAAAACTAGCATACCCTGAAAACATCGTTTGGGGGCATAATATCATCATAGATGACTTTGTGTTCATTGTTAGCAAGCGATGGACCCTCCTGGGCAATTATGTGCATATTGCGTCGTTTGCATCCATAACAGGTGGTGGAGAGTGCTCCATAGGCGACTATTCTACTCTGTCCAGTGGAGTACGCATTTTCACAGGGACAGAGGACATTTCAGGAGCAAGTTTGTTAGGCGCAGCTATTCCAGCTCCTTTTAGGGTAGCAATCCGCTCTCGGGTAGAGATTGGTCGGCACTGCATGGTTGGTGCTAACTCAGTCATTCTACCTGGCGTGTTTATACCTGATGGCGTCGTTGTAGGTGCTATGTCCCTAGTGTTACAAAACACTACTTTGCTGCCGTGGTCTATTTACGCTGGGAGTCCTGTTAGATATATAAGAGAACGTCCTAAAGAGCGTGTCTTAGAACTAGAGAAGCTGCTTGAACAAGAGATATACCGAAGGCGAATGCTAGAAACATCTATGCCCCCAACATTAGAGGCGGATACAGGATAAGACATGAAAAAACTAGCTATCTTTGGTGGCGAACCAGCGTTTGAAAAGCCCAAGCATGTGGGCCGCCCTAACATGGTACACCACGATATGCTATTAAGAGTTTTTAAGAGCGTGCTAGAGAGTCAGTGGCTTACCAACAATGGAGTGCAGGTACAGCAGTTCGAGGCTCAATTGTGTAATAAACTGTCGGTACCTTGGAGTGTGGCTGTAGCTAACGGTACCTTGGGTTTGATGATTGCTGCTAGAGCGTTAATGCCAAAGCTCGGCGAGGTGATCATGCCATCTTTCACTTTTATAGCTACTCCACACGCACTGGCCTGGCAAGGGTACACGCCAATCTTTGCGGACATTGACCCAAAAACACACGTGCTTGATCCCATCGATGTAGAGAAGAAAATTACCGATCGTACTGTCGGGATATTAGGAGTACATGTGTGGGGTACCCCCTGTGCCCCCAAGGAACTAACTGAGATCGCAGGGAGACACGGATTGCCTCTGTTCTTTGATGCTGCACATGCTTTTCTCTGTGGACCTAGCTGGGATAGAATAGGAAATTATGGAGCTTGTGAGGTCTTTTCATTCCATGCAACAAAGTTCTTCAACAGCATTGAGGGCGGTGCAATAACCACAAATAGTCCCAGTTTAACTCTGAAACTTAGAGAATTACGCAATTTCGGTTTCGCTGGCGATAAACCTGGGGATCATTCTGTATACGGACTAGGCATTAACGCTAAACTAAGCGAATTACACGCCGCTGTAGGCGTGATGAACCTTACTGGTGTGCCTACATTTATTGATCATAACTATGCTAACTTTACTATTTACTCTGAAGGACTTGACATATCTGGCATTAGGGTGTATCCTTTAGGAGGGAATAGCAATTATCAATATGTTGTCATAGAAGTATTGAAAGAGGGATTATCTGCTGATACGCTTGCAAAAGCGCTTTGGGCAGAGAACATTTTAGCCCGGCGGTACTTTTCACCTCCCTGTCACGAAGCAAGACCTTACAGCCAGCGACATTGGGAGCTCCCAAGGACAGAGGAGGTGGCTAGTAGAACTATTGTTCTGCCTACTGGAATGGCTATGAATCAAGCTGACGTTGCTAGGGTTTGTGAAGTGATTCGGCATTGTGTAAAATACTCGTTAGAAATCAGTAAAGGAGTCGCTGATAATGGCTAAGAAGAAAACAACGTATCCATCCTGTCCAGGAGGCAAGATCAGGAGTGGTGGCAAGGGTCAGGGACTAGGACGCGGTAAGGGCAACGGTCCTCGCGGTGTCCCCATTGGAAAGAAATAGGAGATAGTAATATGGAAAGCCACGTTGGATTTAGTGGGGCAATACGCACTAGAACTATTAGAGCTCCCAAAGCTGGGCTAGATTGGAAGATACGTAACCTGCCTAACTTGCTCAAAGGTTGGCGGGTACTGCTCTTTAGGGTATTGAATCTCTCAGGCTTTATTGGGCGACTATCCATTCAAGTACGAAAGGCTAATGGAGAGATTATCGATTTTGGACTAGTCAGCCTTCGAGTCGTTACTACAGCGTTTGTGGATCTTATGGTGGATCAGCTTATTGCTGAGTCATCTATCTGGGGCGATTTCAAGTATCACGATTCAGGGGTTGGTACTACACCGGCTGTTGTTGGAGACACGGACATTGAGACTACAGATGGCGAAGCTCGATCGGCTGGTACACAGGTAGAGAATGCACATAACATCTATGAAAGCGTAGGTACTATTGCTTACACTACTACAAAGGCAATTACTGAACACGGTCTGTTTAATGCGTCAACCGGTGTAACATTGCTAGATAGACATGTATTCAGTGCAATAAACGTGGAGAACGGTGATTCGATCGAGTACACCTATCGGCTTACTGTTACTGCTGGTGGTTAGTCGTCTATTGGGGTTTTATCTGCCCCGCCGATTTAGGCTTTGCATTTTAGCTTTAGCCTTCCGTTGCCAATCTGTCTTAGAGCTAATAGCTGGATCACTTTTGCGCTCTTGGAACCAAATAGCGAGTTCTGCTTGAGGCCGCTTGATAGTGAGATATTGTAGTAGCTGTACGAGTAAAGATAATGCAGCACCAGAGTTTATAAAGAGTAGGAAAGCTGGTTTATGTTTTGCATCATGAATAGGTTTCTCAATTACGTTACCTACACCAGTTTTAAGCAGTATCCAATCAAGGATCTCACGTTTGCAGTTAGCAAAAGACACTCTTAATGCGGCTTTACGTTCTCTCTTATAGAGCATAATAGAACCGTCACCGTCTAGGAAGCCTGCGATATATGAAGCTTCAGTAGGTAAAAGTAGCTTACACTGCTGGCTACGACGGAAGCGCCCTTTAAAAGCACAAGTACGAGAACAGCAAACTTGTTTGTTAGGTGCATAATATCTACTAGATCGTCCGGGTGGGCATACAAAAAACTCTTTCTTACAGACAGGACAAATTTTACTGACAGGGACAGTCTTTTTAGACATAAGTTCACCTTCCTTTTGTAACTAGAATACCATGAACGTAACCAATTGTCAAGGGCGGCTAATTTACATAGTATATAACTATTGGAGGCTGAGGTAGATGAGAATAGTAAAAGTTAAGATTCGGCGTGGTGGCGTGGGAGAGGATATGATGGTCTATCCCTCTCCTTACAATGCGCAGGAGGTAGATCGCTCAGGGCTAGGCCCCTGTGGGATCAACGGTACAGGGGCGTATTCTGGTGGCATTGGAATGGGTCAGGATCATGAATTTTGCTTGATCCTATTGGACGATGGGGTGGCCGATCGCTACCTTGCAAGCCCTGACATGGAAGAGGTTACTGCTGTTGAGGCGGACGCTCTTATGGAGCAATGGCGTATCGACAACGACGAATCTGAAGAGGTAGTGCTCGATCCAGCACGGCTTCAGGCTATTGTAGCCAAGCAAGGAGCGGGTATTGCTATATCACAGGAGGATAGGGATGCTCTAGATCCTGCTAGTCGCGTTAGAGGGATCAATAAGCGCCTGAAACCAATGGCTACCCTTGTAGCTAAGACAGGCAAGTCGCTTACCCCGAGACGCCGATAGCACTATGAGAGTGTGTATCTCTGTAGCGACTAAGGGGCATATGCACGCAGCTACCGTAGAGTGGTTGCTGCGTGCGTTTACTCAGCTTGCACCAGATGTTGAAGTCCAAATAGTAAGGACACCTAATCCGTTGCAACACGCTCGCTGTGAGCAGGTAAGGCGCTTTTTAGCTACAGACTGCTCACACATGTTTCTGTTGGATTCAGACTGTGTACCACAGGACCGAACTATTCAGAAGCTGTTGGTCCATAAGCAGCTAATTGTCTCTGCTCCACACCCCTCCATGAAGGGTAACGAAATAGGTCTGATGGTATTAGACCGCGATGGTAAGGGAGCTTATGTGCAACACCGCCCCTTAGTCGGACTCCAGGGGCCTAATGTTGTTGTGGGTTGTGCAGGCTTGTTGATTCATCGGACTGTATTTGACATTATTCATGATCCTTGGTTCCAGTGTGTGTACGACGAGCAGGGATTTATAGTCCGAACAGAGGACTTTGACTTTTGCGATCGAGCTCATGCGGCTGGGTTAGATGTCTGGGCAGACTGTAATTTGGTACAACAACACTGGATTGAGGTACCAATCTAATAATGGCCTACAATGTCATTAGTGTGGATTGGAATGAAAAACATTTTAAGCATTCTGGGTTCTCTGACACAATCAGTGAGAGCTATTCTTTCGAGCAAGATTCTACTGGAATTACATGGGATGGCACAAACGTTCTTAGTGCTGTTGTGTTTACTCGTTCACACTACAAACACAGTGGCTTTTCTGCAAGCATAACAGCCAGCTATTCCAGTCCGTCCACATGGCCAAGAGGCATAACCTGGGACGGAACGAACGTCATTAGTGCAGACAGCGATGTGGCCAAACATTACAAACACATAAGCTTTTCGGCGGTTTTGGATAGCAGCTATAGTAGCCCATCTACCTCACCAACAGGCATTACCTGGGATAATACTAACGTTATTAGTATCGATGGTGATGAAGCAAAACACTATAAGCATAATGGTTTTTCTACAAGTATAGCTGCTAGCTATAGTAGTCCATCTTCGGGGCCTAGAGGTATTTCCTGGGATGGGACAAATGTTCTTAGTACAGACAGTACCGCAGACCGTCATTACTTGCATTCTGGGTTCTCTGACACAATCAGCAATAGTTACCAGTCTCCACTGGCAGTCCCTCAAGGTATTACCTGGGACGGACGATACCAAGCTACAGAGTACGATGAGACAGTATTAGGAGCAATAACTCCTACAGGCTCTTTAATAAAAGAAGCGCAAAAAGCTGTTGTAGGAGCACTTACGCTCATTGGTCATCTAGCAAAAGCATCTTCTAAAAGTTATTTAGGGGAGCTCACTTTTGTAGGTACTTTATTCACTGCAACTACACAAGCACTTATTGGTACATTTGCTCCAACAGGTGCCCTATATTGCAAGGCAAAGAAAGCTCTATCCGGCACGGTAACTTTTATTGGCACGCTAGTTAAACCACCTACAGAACTTCTCGGTGGTGCCTCAACTTTTGTAGGTACCTTGCTGACCAAAGCCACTAGGAATGCAACAGGCGCGATAACTTTTATAGGCACACTGAGTGCGGCTTTAACCACTGGGGGAGAGTACATCTATTTGACGTTAGCCATACGTAAGGAGACGTTAACATTGAATTCACGTACTAGTGGGCTGACTTTGGCGGAAAGGTAGTAATTATGAGGTTACAGGTGGTCGAAATTGATATTCGACAAGGCCAAGATGAAGAGATTCCTTATGCGCTTACGACGACGCCATGGGGAGCTATACCCTCTAACGCCGAGGTCAAGGCTTATGACGTATCTGATTCTTATAAAGATGTAACCGCTGAGATACTAAGTGGTGCTACTACTATCAGCGGTGATGTAATCACTACACCTGTGGTAAAGTCGCTTACCGACGATCATACTTATCGAATTGAGATCAAGTTCACAACAGGGGGCAAGGTCTTAGAATGTTTCTTTTTAATAAAAGGTCGAAGGTAATTGGGAAGCTGCGCATTCATCGATACTCAAATAGGAGGACACCATGGCAGTCATACCGGAAAGAGAACCATCAGGTTTAGTACAGCTAATTGATAACAATGATAATGATGTGTTAGGAGAAGTTGTAGCAGTTCCTACTACGTATACAGTTCTATCTAGACTGAGAGCTATAGAGAATGCAATAGGAGGCTCTGGTACAGATGTTGCAGCTATCGCTGCTGTGCAGGGTACCGTTACAGATGCTGCTATTGTAACTGACGCTGATGGAACCATTAGTGGTAAACTACGCGGCTTGGTGACTCTATTTGCTGCTAGAATTGCTACCTTGGGCCAGAAGATCATGGCCGCATCTCAGCCTGTTGTTATTGCTAGTGATCAAGCGACGTTCCCTGTAACCACAGGTGGGTTAACTGATACCGAATTAAGAGTAGCGGCAGTGCCGGTATCTACAGACGCACCTGTTACACTGCTGTGTGGACAGAAAACGTGCGCGGCACTAGCTACGGCTGAGGCACTGGCAGCTAACACGCCGCTATTGGTGGGTGTGACAGTACAGGCGCTAGTGACCAATACTGGCACAGTAAATATTCGGGCAGCGTCAAGTTTGATGTGGAGGTAGGACACCCGGTCATTGTCGATGGCGAAGCCACCTATATACCGGTCGGGAGTGCTCACCGCACTGTCGAGATCGACGCGGCGGCAATGAGGGTTGTTGAGGCGATGGACAAAACGGACGGCCAGAAGCTACAGGAGGTTGCAGCGCTCATTCGGGAAGACGTGCTGACGTGGCGCGTGGTTGAGTCTGAAGATGCGTTCAACTGGTTTGGTACCGTGTGTCCAGAGTTGCCAACGAATGTGCCGCTAAGACTGTAAATCTTAGGAAAGTAATACATGCTTGACCAGAAACAACCTAGTTGGCTAAGAAAAGTATGGGCTAAAGTACGAAAAAAAGCCCGTCCAGAGACTCCTAAACCTAATGCTACGTCCACTGTAGGTGTTACTCAGGCTACAGTAGGCAAGCTCAAAGGTGTCTTCTTTGAGATAGATTCAAAGCGTATGGCCGTCTATTCTGACGCTTTGGAGATGGATGATACCGTAGATGAAGTTGCTTCGGCACTAGATATTCTGGCAGATAACTCTGTAAACTCAGAAGACGGCTCTAAGGGCGCTTTCACGATTGTATTTCAAGAGGGAAAGGAGCATAGTACAGTCGTAGAAGAGGTTATCAAACGCACTAGATGGAGAGAAAAAGCGTATGCAATAGCCAGGGACACGATACTGTATGGTGATACGTTTTTGCAGTACATTATCGATAAGAATCTACTGTTAGTTCGCTTAATGTACATGCCCCCTGTGTCGATGTTCCGAAATGAAAACGATGCTGGGCTATTGCTTGAGGGTACAAAGCCTGGAGAGGCCGCTTTTGAACAGTACCGCCCCGGCACCAATCAGAGAGTTGCCTGGTGGTACCCTTATCAGATAGAGCACATACGTTGGAACCGTTCTGGCTCTAGAGTGTATGGTCGCTCATTGCTCTCTACAGCACGTACAGCTTGGAAAAAGTGGCAGGCAATGGAAGAAGCTCTAGTCATCAACTGGCTGACTAGAGCCTTTGCTAGATTGCTCTTTATTTTAGATGTTACTGGTAAAACTCCGAAAGAGGCCGAAGCATATATCAATACCTTCGCTACATCTCTTACTACTAGAGCAATTGCCTCGGGAGTAAAAGGTAAGGACGAGCTCTCTGTTGTGAAGGACATTTACATTGGTCGGGCAATGCACGATATTGGCGGTCGGGCGTATCCAGGCCAGACAGATGTTAAGATACTTGATACGGCCAATTCAGGCTTTTTGAATCTCTCGCCAATTGAGTATTACCAGAACAAAGTAATGACATCTCTAAGAGTACCCAAAGCACACTTAGGTTTGGAACGTGACATCAATGCGAAGGCTACTCTGCAACAGCAGGACAGGCGCTTTTTGCGAATACTGCGAAGAATTCAGTCTATGCTGAGTGAGGCTATTGAGCACACTATCAAGCTCCAATTAGTTTTACTAGGGATAGATCCAAACAGCGTTGAGCTTATCATTATGTGGCCTACTCCCTCTTGGGCAGATGTGTTGGAAGGGAGTGCTGCAACTAAGAACTTTGCCGAAGCAGATGAAAAACTTCTGGCATTAGGTCTGGTAGACTCTGAATTTATTCAGACAAGACATTTAAGAATGTCCAAGATAGAGATAGACAGAATTGCGGCAGCTCCGAAACCAAAACCAACTGTTGAACCAGAAGGAGATGAATAATGCCATTCAAGAAGAATACAGTTCCTCGGAAGTTGGCCGGTAAAGGAATACCCCAAGAATTCCTAAATCAATTCATTGAAGTCTTCAATAGCGTTCTAAAGAAGACACAGGACGAAGGCGCCGCTTATAGACAAGCCCACGGAGTAATGGGCAAATCGTTGTACCAAGCAGGCTATCGCAAAGCAAAAGATGGCAAATGGAGTAAATCACATGAGGCTATGGCAGCTTTCCCCACATATGAGGCCAGAATAAGTAAGCCAGTAACATGGCTCGAAGAGCAATCCCTCGATAAGGCTCTTAGGGAAGGATTCAATTTTGAGGGAATAGCCCTGATTGACTTTGTTGTTAGCCAGTTAGGGACTGGCTATGAACGGTATTACGCTCCAGAATTCAATGAGCTTTGCATGGAGAACACCAACAAGTTCATGGAGCTTGGTCACACTGTAACGATGTACAATAAGCATGGTAGCGCTGGAGGGTCCATCTTCACCTCGGACACAAAGAATCCTATCGGAAAAATCAAAGGAGAATTATGGCGAGATGGCCCCGAGATCCGGTATCATGGGTATATTTCACCTACATCTGAAGGAAAAGATGTAATTACCCTGCTTTACGATGAAGTAATGGGGGAGTCCTCTGTACGTATGTCAGAGGTGCATAGTATTATGCACAGTCTTAGTTCTGAAGATGGTGGAGACGGAGAAGGAGAGGATTATGGTTACATAGAGGAGATGCAAACCGCTAAGATCCAAGGAATTGACATGTGCGATCAGGCGGGCATAACCGGAGCAGGTCTAGTTAAAGTGCTTGAATCAGCGATGGTGTTTCCAGTGTGGAAACCCACTGAAAAAGAGGAGGAGAAGGTCATGGAGATCAATTGGGAGGAACTAACTCTGGAGATGCTTATCGAAAAGCGGAAGGACTTGCTGGATGATCATGTTGCAACGGCTTTAGAGGTTGCGACCGGTCACAGTGAAACCCTTCAGGAATCTCTCGATACAGCAACGGCGGCTCTTGAGACAGTTACCACAGAGAGAGATACTTTGTTGGAGACCCAGGAGCCTACTGAGGACACTATTGCACAAGTAGCCGCACTGGAGCTGTCCTTGGCAATTGAACAGGCGGCACAGATTGGTGTTGGCCGCGAAATTGCTGCCGCTTTGAAGGAAAGTGTAACCTCGGTAGAGGAAATTCCTGCAACACTGAAGGCAGTACGAGAAGTAGCTCTAATGCGCGCTTTGTCTAGATCACCTGGTGTAGGCACTGCGAAAGGGATAGCCAAGTTTAAGGCTGACGGAGAAGAGGACGATAGCAATACTGACGAGAGCGAGGATCCGGTCACATTCACTGAGGGTCAAATCGCGCTCATGCGCTTGGCTGGGTAATCTATTTATACAGGTACATGAAGGAGGCTACAGTGAATAGAGGAAATGTTCCAGATATGTCGGTTGTGGATGTAGGTGCGTCTTATAAGGATTTCCTGGCTGGCCGTAGAGCCTATCTAGATGCCCTAGTGGGCAAATGGGAGTGGCTCTTGGGCACAGGAACTAAGAGAAATCCCATGGAGGCAATCCCGCAGAAGATGTGGGAGACCATGGCGATTCTGTTTGAGAACCAGAGTATAATTAGTGCTGGCAGCAACGTCATGGAGCAGACGATGACAACTGATGTCGCTCTGCCTGTGAAGTACGCTTTGCCGATTGTGCGCAAGGTGTTCCCGCAGTTGATCCTGGCAAAGATCGCCTCAATCCAGCCGATGCCTTTGTCATCTGGTGGCGTGATGCAAATCTTTTACATGGATTTCAAGCGCGAGGATGTTGATCCCGAGACCAGCACTACGGTGATGGACAGCGATTATGCGTTCAAGGGTGAGAACGAGGTACCTAACCGCATTAAGATGGAGATCACCAAAGAGACTGTTACTGCCACCAAGGATATCCTGAACGCTAGTTGGTCTACTGAGGTTCAAGAGGACGCTCGTGGGGCGCTGAATATCGACGTCGAATCCGAGTTGGTAAATCAGTGCGCCGAAGAGATCCTCAGAGAGCTTGAGTACCGTAGCCTTCGAGAGATTCTAAATGGTGCAGGAGCCGGTAACGTAGATTGGAGCTGGACTGTACCTACTGGACAATCTAACCGGGAGTGGTACGAGACGCTTCATCACGCGCTTATCGACGCCGAGAGCCTGATCTATACCCAGCGATATCGTAACTCGGACTGGGTTATTGGCGGGCGCACTGTCATCACCTATCTGATGAAGTCAGCAACTTGGAAACCCGCAGAACGAATGACACCGCCGGGGCCTCGTTCAATATCCGGAGTGGAATTTGTAGGTCGTGTGGAGGGCTTCTGGGACGTGTACATGACTCCATATATCCCAGCAACCAGAGGGATTATGGGGTGCTATCCCCGAAGCACTATCGATACTGGCTACGTTTTTGCACCATATATCCCGCTTTCGCCTATGCCGCTAGTCTATGCAGAGACCTTGGGACCTTCTGATGCAACTCTGCCGGGCGCGTATGTGAACGTTGATAAATGGACGCGAAACGTGCGAACTCGAAACGCCAAGAAAATGGTGGTCTCGGAACTGTACTCAACTATTACCGTCGCAGAGTAGTCGTATCGGGGGGACTTAGAGATGCGAGTACGTAACAGCACAGGGGTTACACAAGTAGCTCCTCATGGAAGTTGGCTTCTTCCGGGCGTTTGGTTGAAGGTCCCGGAAGAAGTCAGCTACCTAGACGCTATTTGGATGAACACACGACGAAAGGCCGATCTGGATGATCTTGAAGATTCTAAGGATCTGCTTTGGAAGACTCCTGAAGGAACTCATGTTTACTGGTTGAGCCCATTCAGTATGGGAGACGGTTACGCAACTGCTGCTGAGAACATGATACATGCACTAACGAGCGTGGGTTGTCAAATATCTGTGAATCAATGTTGGTTCATGTCCAAAGAGGGACTTTTGCCTGAGACTATAGCAATGCTGCGGAAGCCAGAACAGCGAGCACACAGAGTCGGCATTTGTATGGCAACTCCAGGAGAATTCAAGAAGCTACCTACTCCCTATAGAATAGGGTTGACCATGTACGAGTCAGACGACCCGCTAGTAAACTTACCTGAATGGAAGCATGACTGTGGAGAGGTTGATTTGCTAGTAGTTCCTTGTAGTTATTGTAAAGATGTATTTGAACAGTTTGTGACTGCTCCAGTAGTGGTGTCGCCGCTGTCAATCAATCCAATGTATCATACAGCAACGAAGAGAGAACCTAAAGACACGTTCACTTTTATCACTTTTGGAACATTATCAGGGCGAAAATCCCCTTTGGAAACTCTGGATGCCTTCAAAAAAGCGTTTCCACTGAAGCAATATCCTAATGTTAGATTTGAATTCAAGACCCGTTTGGGGTATTTCGGTTGGGGGGAAAACCAGCTTCCAGGCACAGGTAACGATCCAAGAGTCAGCATTATCAGCGCCGATTGGTTTCCTCAAAAGATGTTAGATTGGATGCACAACGCGGATGCTATGGTGTTTGCATCCAAAGGGGAGGGTTTTGGAATGCCCCCTCGGGAAGCTATAGCTACTGGGCTACCCACAATTCTATCAAACAATACCGGACTCATCCCGATGTGTGATCCACAGTACACCTTTCCAATTCAAACAGGTAAAACAGAGGACTCGCCACTAGGAGGGAACTGGTATCTCCCAGATTGGGATGAACTAATTGAAACGATGCGCTGGGTGTATAATCATAGAGAGGAAGCGTACCAGAAGGGGCAACGGGCTGCTCAATGGTTCGCAAGAGAACATGGCCCTGCTAGTGTAGGGAGAAAACTGCTTGACATAATAGAGGGTGTTAGCCCTGCAGACTCTAGCGTTCGGAACAGCCGCATACCTAACGCCCCTAATGAGACAGTTGCAGATCATACTGGTTTCTTTGATTGGTTTACAAAGCTAATACCCGCACCTGGGCCTGTTTGGGATATGGGTGTAGGAGAAGGAATTCTATACAAGGGTCTTATACAGCGGGGTTATGAGGTTGTAGGGATTGTTGCACCGGAAAACTTGGAGACTGCGCGTGAGAAACTTGCAGCCAGAGGTGTGAACGCTCCAAAGTTAATATCTTGCACCAAAGGTTTGTTAGACCCCCCTGTGCTCCATCGATCTGGCGTGACAATGCCTGCAGTCTGCGCCAGTATGGGGGTACTACAACAGTTAGGCAATAAAGAAATAGCTCTACAAATACGAAACCAGTTGGGTATAGTCCCTCAAGTGCTTTTTTCGGTACCATCAGTGTACTATCCTAAGTATTATGCTAAACGCGCAAGACTTCTAAGACATGGTAACTGGATGGACATTCTTTCTTCCGAGTCTTGTATTTTAGAGGAGTATGGGACTAATCGTAGTTTCCTGCATGGTAGAGTGTACAAAACGGTAGAGGCTAGGGGTTTGGTGCAACGTAAACGTGGACGTACCCTTCAAGGTGTTTGGCACAAAAAAAAGTAGGATAATTATGCTGCCAAGTAAACTCAGCTTACACGTTCTTACAAAGAATGAAGAAGGATTTATCTATGGATTACTATCAAGAGTAGCCCCCCATGTTCATGAGATTATCGTTACAGATACCGGGTCAGTAGATGGCACAGTAGAAGAAGCCTTGAATTTGGGTGCTCGTGTGTGTCATACTACAATGGAGCGAGGGTTCGGAGAAGCTAGAAATGTAGGATTAGCCTTTGTGACTACTCCATGGGTACTGCAGATTGATGCAGACGAGTTGCCTACGGTTAGGTTGCTTTCATGGATAGCATACTGGCAGCCACTCCAGGGCACAGGGGGCGTTTGGATTCGGAGACACAATCTCGTAGGGAAACAGCCAATCGGGAAAAATACCTACGAATGGCACCCAAGGATATTTCGTAGCGGTTACAGATTCGCTGGCGCGCTTCATGAACGGCCTATAGCGCCGTATGAAACATTTATTAGGGCACCAGATGATTGCTTATTGCTTCACTACAAAACCATTGTAAGACAAGAGCGACAGAACGCTTTCTATGCTACTTTTAACGCAGGGGGTACTAGGTGCTGATAACGGTAATCCGTACCGCTGTAACTACTGATCGCATCACAACTGAAACGATTGCTACCGAATGCCTGGATCGAATGATTGCAAATGCAGTTCGAGAGTATTCTAGGTATAATCCTGTAGTAGCATCTACTAAGATATCCACCATTGCAGATGAAGAGGAATATGATCTGTCAGCTCTCAACTGTCTGTGGGTGCTAGAGTGCGATTGGTGGGCCTCGGGACAGTTGTTCGCCGAAATGCGCGCTGGTGCCGAGCAAATGTACTTGCTGAATCGCACTTCCAGATATCACATGCCTTCGGATAGAGTTATTGACAACATCAATCAAAGTGCCCATATACGGGCTACGAAAGGGACTTGGGTACAGCGTAATAAAACGTTGATAATTTTCCCAACTCCCGCATCTGCTGGAGATGATGATCTAGAGATCGTCTACGCAGCGCTTCATGTTTTGAACACTGCTGAAGATGGGTATGATACTCTCCCTGATGAGGACCTTGATATCATTGCAGATCTGACGACAGCGGTATACTTGCAAGCCCGTATGAATGAGTCCGCTTTAGAGGCTGACTATGCTGAGGGGCTTCAAAAATTGACAGCTCATTTTATACCTGGTAATCTTTTGGCAACAACTCAACGCTTGCATCGAGGTGTTGAGGGCAAGTATGGCGGATCTGGGATAGCTATAGCGAGATGACACCTGTAAACCTGGTTGTTAGAAAGCGAAATACACTCAAGATCATCAATGATGATCCTTGGGACGTTGTAATATACCGGGAAGGACGCACGCCTGATGATGAAGAAGTCACTTTTAGTTTCGTTGGGCGTATTCAACCTGTAGGGGCTAGAGGAGCCCCCCGTGAGGAGACTCCATACGCAGCAGCATTACGTGGAGAGCACCCTGTAGGGTACTATGGTTGGGCGCTATTGGCTCCATACGATGCAACTCGTATGTTAACAAGAGATATAGTTGTAGCAACACAGCAAAGTTCGTCAATAAAAAGAACGTTCCGAGTGGCTTATGCTGGACAATATGCCTATAAGCATGAGGTGGTTTTAGATGAGCGTGAGTGAGCCTCAAATAGACAGTTTAGTTGTACCGAGTGCAGACAAGGTTGGGGTTTTCCGCTGCGGAATATGCTGGTCAATAACTACGACCGTGCAGGTGGCTGTAGCTGAGAGCTATGTGGTAGTACGAATGGTTTGCCCTATATGTGGCAATATGAGAGAGTGGCAAATCGCTCTTGAAGGAGCTGGGCGTGGTAGTATCAATTGATTCTGCCCAATTAGTTTGGGACTTTCTCAAAACAAACGCTTTGGCAACCGACTTGAGAGCTTTAGTCGTCTCAGGAGCGGATAATGTATTGGAAGCAGGCGATGTTACTGAAAGTGTTTTGGCGGGGGCTGTAAGTACAAGGAGGGATGCAGAAGAGACCGACAAGGTACTGACAATCTCAGTGCAAGATGCTGGGGAACGTCCTGCTCCCCACATTGCACAACACTTTTTCCAGTTTGTTTCAATAAGGGTGTACGACAGAGCCAGAGGATACCGTAATCTTAGAACAGCTCGCATGGAGATCATGAGTATACTGAGCCCAGCAGTGTTTATGCAGAATTTGGCAGCCGGGCAAGGTCAGGGTATCCTTTCTCTGTCTTACAACGATCGCACAGGCTATCGTTATGATATGGCTTTTGCGGTCGGATATGAGGTGATCAGTTACGCGTTCAGGGTAGTAAAACAAGGAGGCTAGGAAATGGCTCAGAATGAAATCTCTACGGGAATAGGTCTTAGGATGGTGCGAGTCGCATTGCGCGACACAGATGGGACTATCCAAATAGCAGGTAGCCCGGCGGCAGGAGTGGCATACGATGGTGTACAGATCAGTGGTGCTTTGGCACTTACACTAGCTGTTCCAGAGCCCCAGCGTGTGACGGCGCGAGGGGACGACCAGCCGTACCATACGTTCCAGCTACCGCCTACTGAGAACCCATCTGCAGAGCTCAGAGTGACCAAGACAAACTTGGCTGCCATTGCACTGATCACTGACACTGAGTCGTTTGGATCTGCAAAGGCTAGACGGGTTGGTCTGGCAACTGACAAGCAGGGGAGTGAGGAAACCCTATGCTTGTGGGGTTGCAGAGAAGCTATTGATAGTGAGGAAGGAAGTGATACCTTCGGCCAGAAGTGCTGGCAAACCTACATGTTACTCTCGTGTGAGGCTGCAGTAAGACCGGCTACGATGGAAGATGCAGCCGTAGGTGAGTTCTCGTATAGTATCATCACCAGCCCAGTGACTCTTGATGAGTTTGGCACGTCCTTCTCGACAGCGACACACGGCTTTACTAAGGCCCCTGTGCTGATGATTGTGACGAGATACAAGTTCTGGTTGGATGCCTTTGAAGGTGATGGTATCGAAGACGAATTTACACTCACCCAAGGTGCCCACTTGCAGACTCTCAGTTTCATCCAAGTATACATTGATGGGGTTGTAGCAGCCTATACAGAGACCGACGGAGTGGTAACAATCTCCGCAGGCGCTCCTGATGACGGTGCTAAGATCATCATCGAGTATGACTACAAGGACTAGACAAAGTTTCGACGTTAGATAAGAGGGGGACCTATGACTCAAAAAGTGCTGACCTACAAAGACGAGAACTACAATGTAGATATCACGGTAAGACAGGCTACAGTAGCAGATGGAATCCATAGATCTGTTCTAGTAGCGCAGATGTATACTCTACCCGCTGTAACTGATACAAAGCTGGCTTCTGAATCCAGGATAACACGACTTCTGTTGTTGCATACTTATCCTGCCTGTTTGTCTGTTTCTACATTTAAGCACAGGAAAAGTGTAAAGAAGCTCGAAGAAGACATGTCTACAGACGCCTTTCTAGTACTTCCCGATGTGATGGTGTTTCAATGGGAGCAAATTGTCTTTGAGTTGAACCCTCATTGGGACATCCAACGAGCGGCTAAAGAATCCGTCGAGGAGACGAAGGGGGAAGCGCTAGAGCCAAACGACGAGAAGAACTAGACCAGAAGTTGCTCGTTTGGCTCACAGAGAGAAAGAGACCGTCTGGAGAGGATCCGCCTGAATGGGATCTCCATAGCCCTATAGAATCTTGGCGTATTTGGAATCTGCTCGAAGCTATGGATTGGAAATTCTTACCTTTCCATGGAGGGCTGCTAGAGCAACCAGAGTGGCTTTTGGAGGACTTGGCTACTATTGCCTGGCGGAGAAGGCGCATAGAAGACATGATGAAAGGGGCTCCTGCAGGAGTTCAGTCCAGAGGAGGCTAAAGCACAATGCTGTTTGCAATTGGCTGGAAACCCAGCGCTTCTTCCAAAGGCGCTTTTAGTCGTACATTAGCAAAACCAGGAAGAGCAGTTAGTGCTTTTGTCAAAATAGCTCCAGAGATAGCCCACCGTAATTATGTAGAGTACATAGAAAGTATGTTTGCAGAAGAGGGAGTCCCACCGTGGCTCTCTCTTGCTGTTCCAACGATTATTCAACGATTGTACTTAGGTTTTCCGCCAGAACACCCTATTCTGTATCGAACAGGCTCTTTTAAGGAGTCTTTTCTGGGTGGCGGTGTTGTAGAGCAAATCCCTCTAGGGGCGAATAGCTTTACACTACGTTTCGGGACCTCTGATCCTAGATTTATTTGGCACCAAGAAGGAACACGGTTTATGCCTGCTCGACCTATTGCCCCTGTGGGTCCGCGCTATAGAGAAGCGCTTGCTGAGGCTATAGAAGGGGATCTAGTTTTCCAATTAGCTGAACTTGTTAGGGGTGGTTAATGGCTGATTACACAACCAGATATCTCTTTGAGATAGATTTAATTGAGAGCAATATAGATAGCAAGGCTAAAGCCATTGCTAAAACCCTAGAACAAACTCTGGAAAAGGCCAACGCAACGAACAAGGTACTCGCAGAAACAGAGCGAGACCTTGGGGCTGCTTTTGATATAACCAACAAGTCCATCACCTCTCAGACTCGACGGTTCGGTAATTACAGAAAACGAGTAGATGAGGTAAGAGGTAGCGTCGCCACTTTGGGCACCACTACTATGAATCTTTACTCTGTTATAACTGGGGCTGGAGCGGCTGTCTTCGACCCGCTAACTAACAGTGCTAGAAAGGCTTCAAATGAGATAGTTGGTCAGTCTATCATACCAGATATGGAAGCAAAGATAAGAGCAATATACCAGCGTATCTCAGCTCAGGGAAGTGTTGTTTTCGATTCTGCGGTGGAAGATGCTAAAAAGCTGCAACAGATTATTGTAAATCTTGGTAAAACTGGTATCCCTGCAGTTTCTGGTATGTCCCTATTAGGTGGTACTGCCGGGTCTACTAATGTTGATTTCTGGACTGGTATATCCAAAGTCGCCCGGACTATGCAGACTACCCAACCTGTAGTAGAGAGTTGGTTCGACGCATTTAATGAAGGATTGAACCAAGCATCTCTACAATGGTTTGGTTTACGCAGGTTGGGCTACGGACTTGAATCTGTAGGTCGATCTATGACTAGGACAGGTAAAGAAATTGTCCAGTTTATGACTTCCGCTGCGGAAGCTTACCTAGATTTCAATGAGGCAGCTACCCGCGCAGCTATGGCTATGGAAATGCAAGCTGAGATGCAGGATGTTTTAGAAGAGAAGATTCTGGATAGTTCTAGAGCATTGGGATTGTACACTCCTTCAGAACTTGCTGAAGGTTTGAGATTATGGGCTGCTGGTACAGGAGTGGTGATCCAAACTGAGGAAGACCTTAACGAAATTCTAGCACAAACCATTGATCTGCAGAAACTTGCTTCGATGAACATGGTACAGTTAGGCTCAGTAACGGAGATCGCCGGTGGCATTATGCAAGGTTTTGGGATGGACCTCGATGATGTTGCGCACATTGCTGAGGTACTTAACTTTGTATCTGCTAAGAGCTTTGCCAACGTTACAGACATCGGTGATGCTGCTGCGTATGCAGGACCAATGGCTGCAGCGCTTGGAGTAACCTTTGAAGAGCTAACTGCTACGGTTGGTATCTTAGCAAATGCAAATCTAAAGGGTACCCGTGTAGGACGTGCATTGAACCAGATGTTTATTCATCTATTAAAGCCAACAAAGGCCCACAACGATGCTATGAATGAGGCTCTTGGATTAAGTGAGGAACTAGGCGAGTCTTGGAAAGATATTGCCTTTCCTGAAGACGAAGCTATAACTCTGGCCAGATATATTGAGTTTCTAGTAGCTGTTACTGAAGATTGGACTGCTGCACAGCGCAATGCTCTAATAGCTACTATAGCAAGAGCTAGTGAAGTGCCTATCCTTATTACTCTTATGGAGGAAATGCGTAAAAGCCAGAAGGAAGGGATCAACATTATTGAAGAAGAGACCGCTGCATTGCAAGGAGCACATAGTCTTTGGGATCAAATGTGGACGCGCTGGGAAGGTGAGGACTCTTCGCGTGCAAAACGAATGCGCGCCCGCTGGGATGCAGCCCTCATGGATATGGGGCAGAATTTTGTAACAGCAGGATTACCTGCTATGGAGACGCTTTCTAGCGTCATGCAGCAACTTGCTGATTTAATAGATAAATATCCTATGCTAGTTACAGGAGCCATGCTTACTGCAGGTAGTGGTCTAGTGTTGGGCGGTATTGCTATTGCAATGGGTCAGTTGGCTCAAGCAGTAGCCAGTTACTTTATTATAATGCAGAGTATAACTGCGGCTCAGGTAGCATCAGCAGCAGCAACAACTGCAGTTGCAGGAGGCACTGGTGTTGCAGTAGGCACTGCAGGCGCAGTAGGAGCGGCCTCCTTTGCTGCTTGGGGTGCTGTAGCTGCTGGGTTGATTCCAATAGCCGTTGGTGTTATCGCAGCTACAACACGTCAAAAAAGTATTAGGGAACAGTTAGAAAAAGAATCTCAAGTTACTCAACAAATGTTTGATGACTTATTCCGTAAGCAACGCGCTGGAGCCCCCTATGGAGATTGGGTGGCTCGTACTGAAGAAGGTGAGAAGTTAATTCAGGATATACTGGGCGAGAATAAGACTTGGATTTCTCAGGGTGCAGAACTAGCAAAAATACACAGTGCTATTCGAGATAGCGTCCAAGAAACAGCAGATGCCTTTGCCGAACGGCGGATGGGTGGCGAAGAAGAAGGCTGGATGCGAGGATGGAAGGATATAGAGAAGGCCCAAAAGGATGCTCAAGAAGGTATGTTCCCCCCAGGTATGGGTGTATCACCAGATGCAGCAGCACAAAAAGAGCTCAACGATAAACTTGTTGATCTTCAAGAAAAATATGAAAATGACATTCTCCAACTGCATATAAGAAACGAAGAGAAGATTGCTGCTGCACAAACCTCTTGGGCTGAATGGCAAGAAGATGCTACAGAGTCTCATCTGCAGCGCAAGACTGATTTAGAGGAAAAATACGCAGCTAGTCGAGAAAAACGATTAGCAGACTATACTCTTAGCAGACAAAAAGCGGAAGAGGACTATGCTTTTAAGGAGGTTCGTGCCCTTGAAGATTACCGTCTAAAAATCGCAGATGCAGAGGTAGCGCACCTCAAGGAACTAGAGGATACCGCTGCAGAACATAACGCTAGATTGATAGAGTTAGGCGAAGATGCGCGTAACGCTGACATTCAAGCTATTGAGGAATATCAGCAACAGCAGCAACAGATAACTGAGGATCACCAACAAAACTTGGTCCAGTTAGAGGAAGAGTACCAGACAGCAATTCGTGAAGCTGCTGAGGAACATGCAGAACGCCTTGCAGATATAGAGAAACAGTACCAAGAGGATGCCTTAGACGATGCAGAACAACATGCCGAACGTCTTGCTGATCTAGAGACCAGTTATCACGAGGAAGTAGAAGATGCAGCGGAACGTCATGCAGAACGCCTTGCAGATATTGCCAAAGATCTTCAAGAGACTCTAGCAGATGATGCGGCGCGACATGCAGAGCGTTTGGCAGATCTTGAGACTAGCTATTATGAGGCTGTAGAGGAAGCTGCTGAGAATCATGCCGAGAGATTAGCAGACATATTAAAGGACTATAACGAAGACATTATTGATGATGCTGAGGATCATGCAAAGCGCCTTGAAGACCTGGATAAAGATTACCAAGATGCTATAGAGGACGATGCAGAACGACACGCAAAAAAGATTTCAGACTTGGCAGAAAAAGCTCAGAAAGCAGATGAACGCGCTGCCGAAGATCACTTGCTCCGTATGGAGCGAATGGAACAGGACCACCGAGACCGCTTAAACGATCTCATCCGTACTAGGGATGCACGAGGTCTTTTGAAAGAGCTACGAGACTTTGCGCGTAATCGAGATGAAGCAAACGAAGATTATGAAATAGGCAAAGATAGACGCAAAAAGGATTATGAAGACCGCGCAAGAGAAGAAGAAGAGAATTTTGCTGATGCTAAAAGACGACGCCAGGAAGATTACGAGGATCGTGTCAATGAGGAAAAAGAGCGCTATGCAGACCAAAAGAAGCAGCGACGCGAGGACTACGAAGAGCAAGTAAAAGAAGAAAAAGAGCGTGCTGAAAAAGCAGCCCGTAAGCGACAAGAAGATTATGAAGAGAGCATACAAAAAGAGAATGAGCGTGCAGAAAAAGAGAGACAGCAACGACAAGACGAGTATGAGAAACGTAGAACTGAATTAGAAGAACAAGCGGCAGAGGAAAAATTACGCCGTCAGGAAGAGTATGAAGAGCAGGTTGCCGAAGAGAAAGAACGTGCCGAAGAGCGTAAAGCCGATCGTAAAGCAGAATATGACGAGCGTGTTGCTGAGGAACGAGCACGCTATGCAGAACAAGTAGCTGAAGAGACCACTAGATATGCTGATCAGAAGGCAAAACGGCAAGCCGAGTACGAACTGCGGCGGCAAGAGCTTGCTGAGAACTTTGCTCGTGAAGGTGTCTTGCGTCGTGAAGCATACGAGCAACAAGTAGTAGAAGAGAGAGAGCGATTTGCAGAACAGAGAGTTCAGCAGCAGCAACACTTTGAGGAAAGTCAACGCCAGGAGGCCGAAAGCTATGCCAGATCCGCAGAGAGACGCGCTGAAGATTATGAGCGCGCAAAGCAACAGGCTGCCGAAGCGTTTTCTCGCCAGGAAGAGACCGCAGCGCTACAGTTTGAAGCGGCAATGGAAGCTGAAGATGAGAGGAACAAACAGGCGCACGAAAAGAGAAAGGCACAGTACGAAAAACAACTAGCCCAACTAGCCGCAGAACTAGAGGAAGAAGAGCAGCTAGTACGGGATGCTCACCTAGCAGCGCTACGCAAACTGGCTGGATATTGGGATGAACTAGAGGGTTCCTATCAGGATCATTATGATAGGCTATTACGTGATGTTGAGATATTTTTAGATGATTACCAATACATTTGGGATCAACTACAGGACCTAGCTGATTCTATACCTGAACTACCTGATAGCCCTAGATTAGGTGGAGACGAACCTGGGTATACTCGTCCTTGGGGGCGACAGACAGGAGGCTATGCAGTCTTTGGAAAATACTGGCTAGGCGAGGCTGGCAAGGAGTATGTTCTCAATTCAGATACTGTTCGTGCATTAGAAGGCCGTTTTGGTCCTTTGAATCAGCAGCTATTCAAAACGGTTGCAGATCGGCAATTTGACACAGATATAGAGGCTAGGGATAGATGGGCCAGAAAAGATTACGATAACAGATTCCATCCTGTAGAGCCTCCAGATATCAGATACGATGTACGCATAGGAGAACCATATAACAGATTCCATCCTGTAGAGCCTCCAGATATCAGATACGATGTACGCATAGGAGAACCATATAACAGATTCCATCCTGTAGAGCCTCCAGGAGGAATTACACCTATAGGACGCATAGGAGAACCATATAACAGATTCCACCCTGTAGAGCCTCCATACGGTGGAAAGTTTGGTAGCACATCTAATACAGTGACCACTCAGATTACACAGCAAAATACGTGGAACCTGCCTACAGGCACCTCTAAGGAAACACTAGAACAAGTTAGAGAGATTGCCTATGAAGCCTCTTACGAGGCCATCGCAGATGCTTCCAAACGTGCGTTAGAAACACTAAAGAGGTAGGCACATGGCAACTTACGAGTATAAAATAGATACCTCATCAACAGATATGGACAACATAGAAGATATTATTGATACGCCACCAACCGGCACAACGTTCGTGTACACTCCCGTCGTCCACACAGGAGGTACAGGAATTGCTGTAGGCGATGGGTACCCCCTGTGCCAGTGGGTTTTCGATTTTCTATCCTGGAATGACTGGGTTACTATGTTAGCCTTCCTTGGCTCAGACGCCTCTATCAGCCTCTACATAAACACACGAAGACCAGATAACACCTATGCCACCTACTCTGCCGTTATGCACCGGCCTATAATACCAGACGAGGCCACGCCTACAATGGGTGGCTGGACCAATATCACCTTTAGATTCACTCACCTGGAGGCTGTATAAATGAAGGAGCTATTGCAATGGAAAGCCTCCTGGCGTATTGAGCGTTACATCACAGGGGCTACTGAGCCCTACAATGTGACTGAATTCAAGCATAACTGTGGATTGCACGCGGGTATCAATCTACTGTTCGACTTGATGACTGGCGCAAATGCTAACCATTTCGATAACTCCAATGCAGAGATTGGCGTAGGTGATGATGACACCGCTGCTGCAGGCGCTCAACTGGGTTTGCAGGCTGCCGTGAACACCAAGTATAACGGAATGGAGGCAGGATACCCTGTTTCTGGAGCTTTACAGAGAGTAGACTTTAGAAGCTCCTTCGCAGACGGTGAGGCTGAATACTATTGGAACGAGTTCTGTGTACGCAACAGAACAGGAGGAACGAATCTTAACCGAAAGGTGTCTGATCAAGGTGAAAAACGTGCCGGTCAAACCTGGCTAATACGTTTGCGGATTGAACTGGCATAATAATGGCAAACGTTATTAGTGCGGACGCACAAGCCGATAAGCACTATCTACACGTAGGCTTTTCTGCCTCAATTAGCGAAAGCTATTCAAGCCCATTCAATAACCCAATGGGGATCACTTGGGATGGCACAAACGTTATTAGTGCAGACAGGAATTATGATAAGCACTATCTACACGTGGGCTTTTCTGCCTCAATTAGCAATTGTTATTCAAGCCCCTGGTATGGTCCTAGAGGCATCACTTGGGATGATGAGAACGTTATTAGTGCAGATAACGTTACAGTTCAGAGCCACTATCTACACGCGGGCTTTTCCGCCTCAATTAGCAATAGCTATGCTAGTCCAGATCCTTTTGGCATCACTTGGGATGGCACAAACGTTATTAGTGTATACAATGCTCCTGGCCCGAAGCACTATCTACACGTAGGCTTTTCTGCCTCAATTAGCAATTATTATTCAAGCCCAAGTACCGACCCAACTGGAATCACTTGGGATGGCACAAACGTTATTAGTGCGGACGCGCTTGTCAATAAACACTATCTACACGTAGGCTTTTCTGCCTCAATTAGCAATTGTTATTCAAGCCCAAGTACCTTTCCAACTGGAATCACTTGGGATGGGCGATATTTTTACACTAACATATGGCACATGCTCAGTGCAGATTCTCTAGCAGCCAGGCATTATTTACACTTGGAATCGTCTAGCGTTATTATAACTAGTTATGCTTCACCAGGCCCTAGCCCGCAAGGCATTGCTTGGACACTTAAAAACAACGCCATTAGTGCAGATAATGCCGAAATGAGGCATTATCAACACAGTGGATTTTCAGCAGCAATTACAGATAGCTATTGGAGCCCAAGTACAGACCCACAAGGAATAACAACGGATGTCGGAGCAAACGTACTAAGCGCAGATAACAATGCAAATAGACATTACAAACATGTACAGTTTTCTAGCTCTATTTCAGACAGCTATAGCAGTCCTTTTACGCAACCAACAGGTATTTCTTGGGACGGAGCCAATGTAATTAGTGCAGATGCTTCCTCCCAGAAACATTATTTGCATGTCGGATTCTCTAACACGGTTAGCAATTGTTATTCTAGTCCAGACAGTGAGCCCACCGGCATCACTTGGGACGGAACAAACGTAATCAGTGCTGACCTATTTGCCGCCAAACATTACATTCACACTGGATTCTCAGGCATCATTTCAGACAGTTTTGACAGCCCAGGACTTAGCCCCACCGGAGTCGGTTTCGGGTTTCCTGCTAAGAAATTCACAAAAGAACTTGCTGGGGAGCTCACATTCTCTGGTACTCTCACACCAGCAAAGACGCCTTATTTCAAAACCTTAGAGGGTTCTTTAACCTTTGATGGCCTTCAGGGTAATACGCGTCCATGGAATATATACAAACCTTTTCCTCCAGACGATCCAGAATTTGACCCTGAAGATCCTGACAAACCACAAGAACCTGGCGGCACTATCTGGCATAAGGTCTATACAGGCGTTATTACCTTTCTAAATCTCTTTGGTCATACTGACGCCTTTATTCCTCCAGCCCCACCAGGTGGAACAGAGTTCAAGAAAGAGCTTGAGGGAGCACTTTGGAGCGGAGGCGATGGAGATAGTGTCAGTGACATTGGTACCAGGCGAGATGATGATCCGCCTGATCCCCCACACCCACCTGAGACAGGTATTACGTTCCATAGATCACGTACAGGTAGAGTCACTTTCTCGGGAGAGTTAGAAGCAGAGCAGACTTGGCCTGGTGGATTAATCGATAAAGGTACCCTAGAAGATAGTTTGACCTTGATTGACACAGTTACTTCTGGTGGTCCTTCAGGCAGGCTATCAACGTCACGTAACCATCCGCACAGGGGGAAATACTACCTCGCTGTGCATAAACCAGAGAAGATATTCTGTGGCGAAGTAGACAGCGTTACGCCAGGTGTGGGTGGCACCGAAGTAACTTATATCAACTCAGTAGGAGAACGACTCATTTGTGTACACGGAATGACTGTAAAAGTCTACACTAGCGCAGGAGTGTACAAAGGCAAAGTGCGTCTTCGCTACGAGTTAGGTGCTGCTACTCTCCACGTGGCAGAGCAAGATGACCTTGATTGGGCTATTGGAGACCTCTTTGAGATATATGACGTTATCGAGTTGTGGGCAAGATTCCCAAGGGTGATTATAGATCCTGGAGATCCCACAAAGCTGATTTGGTATCGTGATTGGAACATCACACCAGCGGATGTAGACTTTCCAATGCAAGCGGCACATACTATGTGTGTACCAATCATAGGCCCTCCCACATGCGCCTTTTTGGAGGATGGATCAGCGTCCATATACTTTACAGCAAAGGACAGTTACAACGTCAACCCGCTCACTCCGCCAGCGTGGTGGTCTTGGAAGTTTTACGACGCTGAAGGAGTTCCATCTTCCAATTTAGAGACCCCCGGTGATATTACCTGGGCAACAGCGGGTGTATTTCGTGTAGAGTGTCAAGTAGAAACAGGTGTTCCTACTTGGAGAGGGCATCCCGCTTTCCGATACGTACACATTTTTGAGCGCACAGGTGAGAATGCCCCCTATACAAACTTCAATGTCTTGAATCTAAGTGGAAGCGTATCCGAGGGCGGCTGGAACGCGGAATTTGAGGTCTACACCGATGTAGATATTGCTGACTTCCCTGAAGGTGCCCAGGTTATTCTATTTGCCGAAGAGGAGTTAGGCGGGTATGATTTTGGTTCTGAGGAACCCCCAGAATATCGTTCCGAAGTCAAGTATGTAGGGTACATCATTGGTGGTAGTGTGACCAAAGATCCAGAAACTAGAGTTACACGATTCCGAACATCTGGTGTCCAGACACTCATGAAAAACAGGGACAACTTTAGCCTGGCACTAGATTATGTGGCTGAAACCACAGCAGACGATTGGACCAAGCAGGATGTACTCACTCCTAACTATGCCTTCGTGAACCTGCTACTTTGGAACAGTACCCTAATGCGCCTTACCGATGTCTTTCTGCCAGCTTATTACTATGAGCTATGGCAAAGTATTTCCCACAAGGCATCCGACTACTTGGTGAAATATCAGGATTTTGGTCGTGGGGCACTATGGAGACAAATGGACAGTTTGGCTAAAGATGTTTTTGCTCGTATCATCGTGGATAGGTTTGGGAGAGTATCTATATGTAACGATCCTCAGCACACCATTGAAGCCGATTTGTGGGCTGATCTCCCTGTGCCGTACACTTTCGGTACTCTGGACTGGGAAACCCCCCTCACAATTGAGTTCGTAGATGAACCCGTTACTAGTGTAATTTGTGTCGAGGGAATTGCATTTGATGGGGCTACAGCAACCGCAGTTATTGGCTATCATCCAGGAGAGCTTCCTACCTATCGAGGGCGCATTCAAACAAGAAGCGGGTGCGTACTGTCTAGTCAAAACGAGGCAGAGTTCTTAGCTCAGGGGCTATTCTCAATACAGAACAACACCTACCCGAGAGTCGTAATAAAATGCTTGGGGAACTATAGTTTCGTAGATCTCGCGGATCTTGGCGGGATCCAAATTAGTTTAGCTGCTGCAGATACCAGGTACGGACTTGCTTGGGACAACAAGCGTTTCTTTGTGGAAGCTGTAGCTAACGCGATCGATTTCCAAACTGGCCTATTGACTACAGAATTACAGTTGGTAGCCTTTGCCTATCTACGACGCCCAGGCATAGGGGCATAACATGTCTACACTTGCAACACTAAAAGCACGAGCGGTACGCAGTCTGGCTGCCTTGTTTGATGATGTAGAGCCTGCCCACCGCTTTGTGCCAGGTACCCTAGGAGATGCGGTAGGTATAGTAGATGTACCAGGAAGAACTGGTTATGTCTACGTTCGGCTGCTTGGAGACTCTGCTAGGACCGTGCGAGCACGTAACATGGGTATCCCTGCTACAGCAGATGCTAGTGTCTGGGTAGAATTGATGGGCAATCCTGGTGATCGAGTAACCTATCGTATCCCTACAATTGAAAATGTAGATAGGGTCTACTCTGGCAGTATCATATTGGGCGAAGGACTAACAGTCAATAATGATAGTGGGTCCAGTACAGATAGCGACCTTACAGTAAAGACAGACACATTAATTGCTATTTTCGTAGACGCCTCTGCTGAAACTCTAGAAATTGGTGTGCCCACAACGCTGCTAAATGGCCTAAAAATAGACACTTCGCTTGAAACAAGTGGTGGTAGAGTAGTAAACACAACTAGAGTAACCACAACCTACACTGCCCTAGTTACAGACGATACTATTTATTGTGATACTGATGGTGGTGCTTGGACTCTAACCTTGCCAGTAGGGGTTGATGGACAAAGGTTTTTCATCACCAATTGTGGCACTTCTGGCAATGATTTAACCATAGACGGAAATGGTGCAGAAACGATAAATGGAGAGCTAACCCAGTTGTTAAGTGATGAAGACTCCGTTATAATTATATGGGAAACCACAGAAAATTGGAGAGTGTTCTAAAATGGCATTTATAAGCCATCTACCAGAAATAGGCGCAGGGATTATCGGTAGAGCAGTTACTGAGACTCTTTATGTTTCACCAAATGGGGCAGGAACTAACGGAAAGACATGGGGTGGGGCTTTTACCACTATTCAAGCAGCATTAGCGGCAGCCTCAACTGATGGTGGTGACTGTACCCTAATAATGATTTCTCCTCATACAAGCAACTACGACATATACACCACAGGCAATCCGACATATACCGGCAACTATATTCTACTAGGCTCACAAAGGAATTGGGCTAAAATAGAGAACACTCATGGATCGGCTACCGCAGTAATGAAGTTTACAGGCAAGGTGGCCCTGATAGATTTAAACTTCCATCTAGGGACAGGCAATAACGGTGTAATTATGACTCATGGCGGGTCAAGAATTACCCGGTGCCAGTTTGTCGGTGAGGATTTAGCAGGTTCAATAAAGACTTGCATACACTTAGATCATGCCACAACAGGCAAACATGCCAAGGTTATTGATGTAGATATACTTGGCAACATTACTTATTGTAGAGGCATACTGGTTGATAACTTTGCTCGATCTTGTTTTAGGGATTTACGCATACACTCATGTCTTGAGGGTATTCAGATTGTTGGGGCTACTTCAGACGGTAATACATTTAACGACATAGATATAGGCGAGTGTTCCCATGCTAGTGGAATTGCATTAAACTTAGACGCTGGTAGTGAACAACATTTTAGGAGTGTATTGTTTCACGGGAACAAAACGAACGTAGATGATGAAGTAAATGACCATCTCTGGAGTAATATACGAGGACAATTTGCTGTTACAATAGATCCGGATGATCTAGTTGGAGAAACTGTAACTTCGGGGGCTGGTGTTGCTTGGGGTAACACTCTTACTGTGTTTGCTGCTGACGAGCTGGATTTCCCATTTAGAATAGTTGGTGCTACATTTGCACCAGCTTCTACAGAATGGTGGAATGTTAGATTCAGTGCTGATAGCGGGGCTACATACTTCGATACTTACCAGTTTGATGCTAATAAAAGAGAAGGTTTATCTGTTCCTTCTGGAACTGAGTTTATTTTCAATGCAGGCACAGAGATAACCTGTGAAGCAAGAAGTGAAGGCGGGGGTAAGAATTGTCAGGTTTGGGTAGAAATACAAAAAATCTAGTGTATACTGGAGACAAATAGATGAAACTCTTTTGGGCTATATTTTGGGCACTCTTACTGATACTAGCACTATTCGGCGGGTGGACGTTAGGGTGGTGGGGTCCACAGTCTGAGAAATTTCACACAGTCGCCGCCCAATCTCAAACCAACACGCTCTGCACAGTCAAGCTAGACCCCCCTGTGCCTGGTGAGCTCCTTTGTTGGCAAACCCGCTGTTGGGTAACAGATGCACAGGGGGTTTGGAAGCACTCTATTACCGTTATTGCTGGACAGTGGTACGAGTTTGTACTTGACAGCGGTGGGCCTATTAGCATTGAGGGCATTCGAGGACCTAGCAATGCCTCAGTGATGCTGATGAGTGGTAAGCGAGCCAGATTCAAATTCAATAGCACTCCGGGTGCATCGTCAGGGCCTTTTACATTATTTGTGGCTTCCCCTGAACCGACAATAACGCCTAGTCCAAGTCTACCACCAGAGCCAACAAGCACGCCTACACCGGGACCGTCTGCTACTCCTACCGTATGGGAGCCACCAACACCTACCTGGCCCCCTATGCCACAACCGCCCGCAACGCTGGATCCAAATGAGCGTTTGCCGTGGCTCTTGTTAAAAATGATCGAGGAACACAGTCTGGAGGAAGAGGAGACGAACCCCCCTGTGTTGTTGGTAATACAGCAACATCGGATTTATTGGGCAGCACTAACGCATAATGGCACTGTAGCATTGTGGGTACAGGGCTACAACTCGGAGGGGCCAAAGAACTGGCGCATTCCTGCTGGCCGCCCAGAGACAGGCATCTTCCGTGTACAGTATGATGGCGATTGGGTTACGTGTTTGGCTTTTTCTAACATGATTGCCATCGAAGTCGAGTCGAGTGGACGTATATTCATTATGCAATATGGAGGGTACATTCTAGCCGAATGTTACCCTGGCACTGCATGGGAAGTGATCGAATGAGCACCAAACTTGCTTTTCAATTTCAGAAGATACCTTCTTGGGCCAAAGATGTAGTGCTGTCAGCACAGGCGGCCTGGTGCCTGCTAATTGAAGCGCCAGAAAAAGATCCCTTTGAGGGCCAGGTGAATATCCTTGCTAGGGCTCCTCTACCTGGGGGAGATAGTGAGGAACTACGATATATTCTGAAGGGTCGAAAAGGTGCTGAAGAATACTTTGAGCGTCTAGCGGGGACTTACGATGCTAGACGCTACGTGACGGTCTGGCAAGGACCAAACGAGCCTCCTGTAGGTGAGCATACTTTCCGCTTGATGCTTGTTGAGTTTACTATACGCTGGACAGAGTTGATGCACGAGAACGGTTTTCAGAATGGTGTAGGAGCATTTAGTGTTGGCTGGCCTCACATTGATCCTTCACACGTTGCGGAGTTAGCTCCTATGTTCCAGAAAGCTAACTACATTATTGCTCATGAATACAGTGCCCCAACGATGATGGACCGTGCTGGCTCGCACTGTTTGCGTTATCGGTGGCTTTACGATACAATTAAAGAAGTATCCCGGTTTGAGCCCCCACCGCTGTTGCTAGGAGAGGTTGGGATTGACGGTGGTGTAGCGCCAATTCACAAAGCAGAAACAGGTTGGAAAACCTATTGCAAGGGCAATTTCGAGCAATATGTCCCGCAGCTTCAATGGTTTGACGAAGAGATACAGAAAGACATCTATGTCACTGCTGCGTTTATCTTTGTTGCAGGTGCGCGCAAGAAATGGATAGATTTCGATCTTGACGAATCAAACGCACGTAAACTGGCAGAATATATGCTAAGTATCCACACGCAGGATACCGGGCCTTTGCCAGAGCACGAGCAAGGAGATCTTATCCACCTGCTGGATAAATTGAGATGGTGGTTAGAAGAAATGCAGCGAATGTATGAGCAAGGGAACCTTGAGCGAGCAAATGAGATTAGGCTTTCGTTGATCAAACTGTCGTATCGTATCTCAAAGAATGCACAAGAAGGTAGCTGGTGGCACTAACTAGGTATCGCACCGCTTTAGCTATTGCGATTCTGAGAAGCGGAGTACATGAGTGTGATGTAGAATTCTTAATAGGCTCTTGGGCAGAACAACTGGCGAAATATGCCGGGTTGAAATTTGATACTTGGGAGGCTGCAGTGGATAAAAATCTTGGCACTAGATTTGAAGGAGGTACCAGAGTAAAAAGCCGACCTGACTGGATAGATCGAAGCACCTATCAAGAGCGTCTACGTAAAGGTTGGAGGTAGGAGAACAACATGCCAGGCACTAAAGCCAACGGTTCTATCACTCATGCGTCCATCAAGTTCTGGATTCCTATTATCGCCGTCATTATCGCGTGTACTACAGCTTTTGCAGTGCTACAGGAACGAGTAGATACAGTAACTCAGACTGTAGAGGCACAAATAATTAGAATCGACACCATAGTAGATACCTTTGTGGATATTCAAGTGCAATTAGCAGGGATACAGACAGATGTTTCATGGCTTCGTAGGCAATCGGGGGGCCAATAGTTTAGTTTGGAGGTTACGATGGAAGACTTCATGGTGTTCGGTGTCGCTGGATCTCTGGTCATAAAGCGAATTGTGAACTGGTTGAAGAGGTTGGGGTTGTCTACAACGAAGGCGCTCTTTGCTGCGTTCGTTGTAGCCATCGCATTGCTGGCGTGCAATGAGATCGCAGCAACGTATCCGGCGTTTCTAGTTTGGTACGAGCGAGTATGGAATGTGCTATTTTATGCGCTCGTCGCGGCTGAGCTCTATGACACCCAGAAGGGCATAGGCGTGGCAGGCTACAAGTGGTGGTAGGAGTATACAGGGTCTAATAAACCCTGTTTGCTTACGGCAAGGTAAGGGTCCCCCCGCCTTTGCCGTGTGAGAGCGGGGAGGAGGGCTGCCTCTCCCCGCTTTCCGATTATAGAAACATCAACGAATCTTGCAAGCTCTCAAAGAACTTGCCTCGTAGAACGGTATCTACCATTGAGCTCTTGGAGGCCACGATCTTTTCTACCAGGTCATCTACCGTGTGTGGGCAATGCAAGGTTGTAATCAAGCACTGATGCGTCTGCCCAAAACGATCCACCCGACCGATCGCCTGCTGTTGTACAGTGTAACTATAGTGCTTCTCAATAAAGATCACTTGATGCGAAGCAGTTAGCGTAATGGATTCTCCCCCCGCCTGCACAGTAGAGATAATAACTTGAATTTCACCCTCTTGGAATCTTTTGATCATCTCGTATCTCTCACTAGGCGGCTGTCCTCCAAGGATCGTACCACAGACAATCTTTTTCTTGCTAAGGCGTTTTTGCAATGCTAAGACAGTGGCCCGAAAGAGAGCAAAGACAACAAACTGCTCTCCTGGGGCGTTTTCTATTATGTCTACAGCAGCATCAAGTTTGGAGGAACTGTCACCAGCCTGTATCGTAGCCGTGGTGCTGACTATCTGGCGCAGTCGAACTATCTTAGCTCCTACATTAAAGACCTCAATTTCTGAGCCGTCCTCTAAGATAGCATACATTTTCTTAGCCATAGTCTTGTACATTGCCCCCTGTGCAGCGGTCAGCTTCAGAGGCATGACCTTGTTTTGAGGGGGCAATGTATCTCGGTAGCCCTGCCAGTCCCGACGCAGCAGGATCGGAGCAATCTCACGTTGTAACAGGTCTACGTTTCTAACTGGGTTAGATCGATTTATTTTTCTATACCCACTCCGAGCAATGAAATAGTTGACGTATAGCTCATAAAAACGTTGATACGATCGATATCGGTCTGGGTACAACAAGTGCAATAGTGCCCACAGATCTGCAGGTTCATTGGAGATTGGAGACGCTGTGAGTAGTAGCAATCTCCTCGTCATTAGACTGTTAACACCCTTCCACGTCTTTGTGCTGCGATTCTTGAGCTTATGCGCCTCATCTGCCACTATCCAACGCCAGGCCAGGCCGCGCAATTCCGGCATCAAGCGAACAAGTTCCCAATTGATAATTAGGAATCCTTGAGTCTCCTGATAGGCTTGGAAATCGTCTTTCCTAGTGGCTGCTTCGACTACAACGCGGTCTTGTCCAGGAAACCACTTTTCGATCTCGTCCTTCCACCACCACTTTGCTGAGTTGGTACACACGATCAAGATGCGTTTATGTTCCTCAGACAATTCAATCGCCTCAATCGCTTGCGCTGTTTTTCCCATGCCTGAATCGTCTGCTAGAATACACCTTCTGGTTTTGAGAATGAAGTTTACCCCCACCCGCTGATATGCAACTAACCGTTCATCAACGTCTAAAGACGACATATCCTCTAACTTAGTCAAGGCAATACTTTTTCTCTCATAAGTCAAAAGAGTTTCATACCATGTACGAACCTCTTCATTGAGATGCACAGAATCAACATCTCTCAATAAAAGCTCAAGTAACCGAGGCTCCTTCGGCACCCAAGCGTCATCATCCTCAATCTTGACGCCGGAAACGCGCTCCAAGAAAGCACTTAGCACAGGGGGTAAAGTCCCCTGTACATGGAATTTAACTGTGGACCTCGGTGTTGGCTTCGCTAGTGAGATTTGTATGCCCAAGTTATCCCCTCCCTTTGTAGCTTTTATACCCTGCAGCGAGCCCTTTCTTGATAAGATATCGTAACCCGTGCTTTGCGGCATCTCGTGCATGTCGATCGAAGCCCTTTAGGCTCTTGAGCCAAATACCAGTTCTCTGGGCAGGCATCTGCGAAACAGAGACCGCACCCAGTTCATCTGTCAAGTATCGGATCACTCCAATAACCTGTACAGTAAGCAGAGGACTGCCAATCAAATATCTAGAGGCTCTTGCTCTAAGATAAAAGCTCTCATACAGCACTACGTCCGGCTGGTAGCAATCTATGAGGTCCTTGACCTGCGCCCACAGGTGGAATGATCCTCCTGCTATTTTGCCATAAGCCAAGTAAGCCCAACCGGTAGTTTCCCCAGGATCAAATACTAGCAGTCTCATGAGGTCTCCAAGTATACATGGTGATGACGATTATAAAGGGATTCCTCTTCTATTAGATACTTTGAAACAACATCTTCCTGAAGCACTTCCGGATCTAGCAATTCTACCTGTTGATGCTTACACCAACTGTATACAGTTGAAAGATGAATCACTAGTGCTCTTGCTGCCTCTCTAGGCGTCAGATAGTTCTTTCCATTGTGTGTGATCATGATACCTCCTCGATTACTTGTCTCAAATGATCCACTGACATGCCCAACGCGAGTATCGAGCCTTCACACCAAGCTGCATCCGTTTCCTTCGCCGCTTTCAATAGTCTATCAAAGCGCTGTTTGAGGAGGGCGTTCTCAGCTTGTCGTTTCAGCACCATATCATTTAGTTCCACTGGATACCTCCTCGATCACTTCTCTAAAGCGAGCCACCTGCTGCCGCGCCGACGCAGCGTATAGGTTACGGCCCCAGTCTGCGCATAGTGCCTTCGCTGCCAGTAGCAGTTTCTCGAATCGCGCTTCGAGATTGGTGATCGGTTCTGGGTATGGTTCTTGCTCGGAGTCGATATCGTCTAGCAACATCTTTGCGAGCTGGACAGTAATATCGATATGACCACCCATAGACCAATATATCCTGAAAGGAAAACGACCTTCTTCCCCAGTACATATCACTGCTTTTACTAGACTTAGATCGAATAGCGTTGCGCCATACTTTTTCAAACTCATGTTGCCCCTCCCCCTATTATGTATTTTCCCATATCTTTCTTGTCATAAGAGTACCCGACTGCGATGTCAACTGCTGCTGTGAAATCGTCTCCGAGAATAGTGGTACCTGCATCCAGCATCTCCTTAGTTACTAGAGAGGCCACTGCGTCTACGTGTTTTATAGGAAACTCCAGTAGCAATGAATCGTGCGTTGGGAAGAGAATGGTGCCTCCAAAGTCTTTGAGCCATTTGTTGGTCTCAATCAAACTTAGTAAGCACAAGTCATGACTTGTGCTCTGCACTGGCATGTTGATCGCTTGCTTTTTGATTTTGGACCATAATGTAGAGAGTATCAATGGAAAGCGTCTACGGCGGCCCGTAGGTGTAGTAACATATTGCCTTGTTTTGACATCCCGAAACTGTTGCTGCATCCATTCGTCAACGCCCAGCAGTCTGAGGACCAGGCTATGAATCCTTTTAGCTTCACTGAAGGAAACGCCTAGCATAGCAGCAATACCAGGGATCCCTAGGCCAAAAGCGACACCAAAATTGATCCCCTTGACACCTACTCGATGTTTCTCAACATCATAATTGTCTCCATAAATGCTTTCTCCTACAAAGTTGTGTGGATCATCGCCTGTTCTAAACAATTCTAGAAGTCCCTTAGACCCAGCCAGAGCAGCCAAGACACGCAGCTCGGACGCTTTGTAGTCAATAGTAAGAAGAATGTTGCCTGGCTCAGGCACTACTAAGCCTCGAACCGGCCCGATCCTAGTGAGATTCAATACATTTGGCTTGCTACCAGACAGCCGCCCGGTAACTGTGCCAAAGAGCTTGAGCCCTGGATGTATCCTACCATCAGATTCGGGATGAAGATTCTTGAGATAGGTGCTAACCAATTGATGCGCTTTTTTGTACTTCAGCATTAAACTAGCAAACGGCGCGCAAGGGTAGATTGGCTGCGCCAGACGTGCCATTTGATCTTTAGCTGTAGTTTTATCGTTCCGTCCATACGGTACAGCTACGGGCTCTATCAGCTCGATAGGCAGTGATTTGGACCTTGAGAATGGTGGCGCTTTGTATATGTCGTACAGGATATGACCAACCTGCTTTGGCGAGTTAGGATTGAACTCAGGGAGATCAACAAGCGTCCGCATTTCGGTTCGTAGCCTATCTATTGTTTGTTCCGCTTCAGTCTGTGTAGTCTTTAGCCTATCTATGTCTATCTTGACGCCTCGTACAGACATATCTACTAAGGCATTTGTCCCTGGAATGAGCAGCTCTGTATATACCCGTTCAAGATCTTCCTCGGAGGCTACCTGGGGACGTAGGAGTTGATGCAGGTCATAGCCGTAAGCTACGTCTTTGGCATTGTAGCTCCATAGATTTTCCTCGGGAATCAATGCATACGAGCTATGCTCTTTAGATATCCACTTCTTGATATCTGCTTCCCAATCAGGTACCCGCAAAAGTTTCATAGCCAGTTGCTTTAGACCGTGGGTGCCCAGGCGCTCATCTAGTACAAAGTGCTCTAAGATAGTGTCCTCTGAAATGTAGGGATGCGCCCTATACTGAGTGATCAAGCGGGCTACGTCAAACTGAGCATTGTGACCACACCATTTTAGGGATGGATTTGCACAGGCGCGGCGTAATGCTGCCCGCACATCCGCGTGATCCAGAACTGCTTTGGGCAGAACGACCACATAGTCTGAACCACAGGTGAACGCAATGCTCAAGATAGTCGTATCAAGGATATTGAGATTGCTAGTCTCAATGTCAAAGTATACGAAAGTTTGCTGTCTCAACCAGGTAAGAAAACGTACTGCCCCCTCAGTGGACAAAACTGCGTAATTGCTAAAGGCTGGGGCAAGCTCAAGCCTAGGACCACCCTCTCTAAGCACCTCTTCCAGATTGTCTGCAAAGTCAACCCAGTTATCTGGATGGTGGAGAATTGACGCTGGGTGAAGTATTGGGAAAACTGTGAAGTCATGCCATTTTAATGGCCGCCCCTGCATCTTTGTGATTCCCTGCGTGCTAAGGCCCAAGCCTTGCATAGCAGAGTTGCCCATCGCAACGATGATCTCTACACCTCTGGATTGGAACTCCTCTTTTAAGGTGGTACTGCAGATAGCAAGTGCCTTATCATCTATGGCCTTGTCTTTAGATAGCTGACACTTACAGGCATTTGTATAGTAAAATTCTGATGGTACCCGTCCACAGGCGGAGATAGCGGCACGAAGGAGCTTTCCACTCTCTCCTACGAAGGGCCTGCCTACGCGAACCTCAGTGTTGCCTGGAGCCTCACCTAGAAAAGCTATTGTAGCCTTTGCAGGACCAAAGGGAGGCACGTGCCTCCCCCTGTTCCCTAAAGGACAAGTTGCACAAAGTGCAGCGTCCTTTTTCATTTCGGTCTCTTCAGTAGAGATCTGAGACCTGTTGGTTTGTTTTCTGGCTCTGGCTCTGGCTCCTTGTCCAAGGCCGGTTCTGAGTAACTGGTATAGACATGGGTCTCATTAGCTTGATCTGCTTGGACCTTTCGCCAAGCCCACCACCTACAGGCATTTGTAACTAGATCGCCTACAGTGACGGTAACTGAAAGATCCGCCTCGGGATTCTCTGTATGTAATAGACTCATAGCTCTGGCTAGATCTCTAGAACATCTCTGTGCATAGGAAACATCTCCAAATTGGTTTTGCCGCCCGGCGTGCATACTCTCATCAAACAAACGTGTTTCAGCCGCGATAGCCTCTGATACCTCTTCTAGCACTTCTTCATAAGCCACTTGAAGTTGCTCTGCACTCTTTTTGGCGGCTAAGAGCTCTATAGGGAACAATCCGGTAATCATGAAACCTCCTCAATTTTTCCGGGGATCCTAGTTGAGCCCCCAGAGAAAGTAATGGTTTGCTGGAAAATGTCCAGCGAATCTGGTACATCCAAACCCAATTCAAAACAGGTAGCTATATGTAGCCCATACATTCTGTGCGATCCACCACCTCCTCTTATGGCCTTCTTCGTAGGCCCCCAAACATAGTGTCCCTCCCCAGGCAAATCCTTGGAAAGCTCTCTCAACTGGCGTTTCACAGCAGCGCTATCTAGAACTGGTTCCTTACGAGCCAGCCGATCTTTGCGCCACCACTTCAACGCCGTAGTTAAGTGAAACCATAAGACGCCTTCCAGGTCTAGAGTGTACACAAACTGGGAGCTGGCTTTTTGAGCTTCGTTGATAACTTCCTCAACGAAGCTATCCAATAACACGTAGCCTCTTTTCATAGACACTCCTTGAACTTCGCCCAACGGAGCAATGAAGTGCTCTGCGGGGGTTGCCTCTAGCACAACACCTTGGAGCCGCATAAAAGTTTCATATGAACGGGCTCCAAATAAGACGGTAGCCAGGTTTCGGCGTATTCGTTCTGTCAATGGAAAATCTATCACAGAAGCTACTTCCTGAAGAGCAGAGTTCCATTGAGCTGTTGCCTCTTGTTGCGATACTGTTAGAGTGTACTGTATATAGGGAGCAGCAAACTGTGATAGCGGTAAGCAGATCAAATCCATAAACGCTTCATACGCCCCTGTGCCCATTTCGATGTCCCGAGGGGTCATTCCAATGACGATCGATCGCCGTTGCACAGCTGGGTCAGATATCACGTCTTCTCCGCTTAGTACCAATGGCGCATGTAAAGGGTAGTCTACCGTGGTCTGATTAGGTCGCCCCCGTGAATCATGCCCCACGTCATAGGCCAGCAGTAGAGTGCGAAGCAGAGCGCGCCAAGATACTTCTCCTAGTGTAGACCGTCGGAACTCTGCTAAACTTATCGGCACTGCATTGGTTGAAGATAGAAGAGACAGTAGTACAAAAGGCGTGGTACTACAATCTTCTGAGTGTGCTGGTATGCGATACCCCAATAGCGGCATGAACGCGGACTCTAGCGTAGCCGTTTTACCGGCCCCTGTGGTACCATACAGTATCAAATGAGGTACTAGAATTCGGGCATCATTAAGTAAGGGTTTATAGGGGGTAGCCATGAACCAACCTAGGATAGGCCAAACAATTCCTGGAGCGTTGATCTTGGAAATTTTAGCATGAATTTCTGTTAAGAGAGGCAATGAACACCCTGGAGGGTAATCTAGCGCTGGCCCTGCTCTGCCTGTGGGAGAGTAGACTATAGGAGCTGAGTATCGATCCATCGTTTCAGTAGCACTCAGCGTGTACTCTGATGCTACCCAATAATCTTCATGCCTTCCAAGTACAGAGGTTGCTATTGCTCTAGGGCTTCCTAACTCTTTCCATTGTTTCATAATGAATGGTAGTAAAAATCTGACCTCGGTGTCAGTCCCTAACCATTGCCAGGAGGCTTTCCCGAGCTTCTTCATTAAAGAATCCACTCTGAGAAATGCACTTTTAGGAAGCTGTATCCCCTCCCAAATGCGACCATCTGCGTGAATGTCCCCTAGAAAAATGTCCTCGTCAGGTCCCTCTAGCAACCGCTTAGGTTCAAAGGTAAAGGTAGAAACTACATGTTTGCCCCTCTTACCTATTCCCACTACAAAATAGGCATCATCGGCCATAGAGAAGCAACTGCTAGGATCATAAGCTGCTTTTGCAGTCCGCTGCTTTGTTTGCAGCTTTTTTAGAGTGATATCTAAGTATCTTCCACTATCCTCTCTTGATTTCTCTCCAATGATGTGCTCCGCCCAAATCGCTTTCATAGCATATTCGGACATTTGCAGATCGGTGAGTTCTGAGCCTGCTTGCCAGTCTACACCAGAGCGGGTTTTATCCCTAGCTTTAGGCCCTGGTTTTCCAGTTAAAATGCTGCGGCGAGTAGGATCAGATATCTGAGTTGCTGCAATGATATCATCTAATTTATAACGCAGCTCCGGTCTGTTGCGTACTACGGTACATGGGACATACGGTTCAACCTTAATGTTGAAGGTTCCGGGTATCCGCATGACCCTAGCAGGGTCTCCTACGTGCCCCCCACCAAGTAAGGTTCCTACAAGTCTAACTACCTCGCAACCGTCCTCTGCGGCTACCGCCTCCTGTAATAGCCAGTACGCATGATAGCCATGCCCCGAGTCTATGATGTATGATGGCGGCAGCACCAACAGGTCTGCAGCAGCCAATGCCGCAGCTTTATCATCATTGAAATCTTTAGCATCCAAGTCTGCCCAAATAACACCGATGCGATCAACGCTCTCGGCTACGCCAGAACGGTTTTTTCTAGGCGCAACACCGAAAAAACAGTGTTCTTTATCGCCAATAGCTTCGGCAGCCTCTAACAGATGCAAAGTATCACTAAAGAATAACTGGCGGCCTTTTCTTTCCTGGGTAACTAGACACAATTCTATCCACTCAGATGCAGCCAGGTCAGCAAAGATCGCTAGGAGCAAACCACAATCGTTAATCATAGGACCCCGTTTTTAGATGTAGCAGCCTGAGCTTGAATCTAACAGCAAGCTCAGGCTGCTAAGAGTGATTGATTGTGGCTAGTCTAGATGATCAGTTCGGATCCTGCTGCGAGAACCTGGTCTACCTTGCCGGTTGTCTCGCCGTCCCACGTGTCTTCGACCACCGAGAGTGTACATTCGACGCCGATTAAGTCACTAGGTTCAAATTCTACCTGGCCTTCTAGATCGGCCTTTTCGTAGCCAAAGGCCAGGAGAACACGCTTGAGACTCCAAAGGGCGTGTGACTGCAGACTCGTGTTGAAGAAAGCCTTGCGACCGACAAACTCCTCCGGCTCAAGAACTCCAAAAGTCCAAAGGACATAGGGGTTGTTGGTCTTGCTGATTTTCTGTTCGCACTGGCTTACGGCTGCCCTGTAGTACCCAGGCGGTAGCGGTGTGGGCCGAGTTTCTACCCCTGTCATGTTAACTGAGATTGGCATGATTACTCCTTCGTGATTAGGGATTGAATATGCGCCTGATGCTTTCGTTCCAATTCTGCCGCCTCCTTTTGTAGTGTCTCCAATGGGCGACCAAGGACGGCTCGCCCGTAGAGAATGTGCATGTGTGGGCGTTCTAACACCGCAGGCAGGGGGTAAATTGCTCTGTTTTTAGCTGCCCGGCCTCCAAACGGGTCTAACTGTAGTAGCCGAGTTTTTTCCTTGATCTGTATTTTTACAGTCAAGTACCCCACGATATCAAAAAGTGCCCCTACCTCGCCAGCCAACTTATTTGACAAACCCGGACGGATCATCGGCGCTTGTGTGATTTCATTAGCTCGAATGTCAACCATTGCGGTTGCTATGAAATTCACTGGGGCAGTTTTGAGCATATCAAGTACAAGACGCATTCTGAACGTTCCGTGCATCCAGTCACGCTGACTTGGTACATATGGGTCCTCATTGCTTGTGCGCCCAGGGGCCAGCATACGGAGCCGGATCATCTGATTGTAACAGGCCGTCAGCCCATCGAGGACTACGGTTTTGTATTCTCCAGGGTGCGCTCGGACATATTTGTTTACGTCCTCAATATCCTTAGCACATTTGATAGGAACTACTTCGATATCCCTGTCTGATATAGTCATAGTGCCCATATCTGAGTCTAAATACAAAATAGGGCAGAGCTCTGGCACATCACATATGCTACCCATTAGGTATGTTTTGCCAACTCCTATGTGCCCATAAACCAGAAACCGAAAGAACTGCATATTGTAGTTTGGTTTTACGGTATGCGGTTTTGTGCTACCTGCTGTTGGACCTAATGTCTTTACCATTTGTGCCCCTCATTTCCATATGGATCTTTGACTTCTGGTGCCGTTCTCCACATAGCTCCATATTTTAGTCTGATATTGTTAGTGTGGCTAGTAATACCTTTCATGCCGTAGGGCGCATCAGGACCTATGGTACCATCGGCCAAATAATCTTGCAGCCTAGCCATTTGCCAATCCCACATTTGTTTTTCAATTACGGACATGATAGGCTTCTTATCTGTAAGATCATCGGCAGCGCTATCTCCATGAGCTATAGCCTCGCGTCGAAAGGCTAACCGCGCATAATCCATAGCCTCCTGTACAGCAGCAATGCTATACGCACTTGCACAAGCAAATGCTGCAGCACTAGCAGCTTGCGTGGCTGCCAGTTTACGATGCGAGTACACTTCCTTCAGATCTATTAAAATCCTAGTACAGATACCAGCAGTTGCTTTAGCTAGGCACTCTAGCTCTCCGTCTGTTAGACTCCCGCCCCGTGTATAACTAATAGCTTCTAGCGGAGTCCTTTCTTGAGGGTATTCGCGCACAAAAAAGTCCATCACTTGCTCAGCACAATCACAAGCGTAGAGACTTGCAGCGCGTAGAGACCAGGAGTCTATCCTGCGCAATAATCTAGTCTCTTGCCAGTACAGTTGAGATGTTCCCTCTATGTGCTCACCGCGTCCTTCTACTTCAAACAACACAGACGAGAAAAAGTTTGGTAACTGTTGCAATGTAAAGACACTGTAGCCTAAAGCTCCTGCAGCTACCCCTGGAATTTTAGGCATCCATTTACCCGGTATCCAGTACCCATCCTCTTGTTTTACAGGTAAAGACCCCTTAATAACGTCGTTATGATCCCTATGATATATAGTGCCGTCCTTGTTCATTACTTTATAATATATCACTGCTTGAGCGCCTCCCTACTTCATATTGTCGTAACGCACCTGCTAGTAAACTCGCTTGTTTCAGGTGTTCTGCCAACCGCTCAATACATCTTGTAGCCTCGGGAGACACGCCTAGTCTACCAGCATTGCTCAATTTTAGCAAGCGTGTTCTAGATCGTCTAATCTCAGTTTCTAATGCCAAAACACCTTTCACTACGCCCCCTGCGCTGTGTTTGGATTCGGAGTTAGCGCTTGTTTTACAGTGCGAAAAATTTGCTCTGTCAAATTAGTAGGGGCCTCATTGGCTATTGTGTGCAACAGTACAACTTCCACTAGTGCTTCTCGATATTTACGCAGTAACCGAAGAGCTACAGCAGAGGTACCATCAAAGCCAATCTCGTGAGTACACTTTGCCAATAAGTAATTTTCGAGTTCATCTTGGGCTATAGGAGTAGACATTATACCTCTTCCTCTTCGTCTTTTTCTGGCAATCTAGCATAGTCATCAAGCGCTGCGTGCATGATTCCCAGCAGCATCTCGCCAGGATCTATCAGAGTCAACAGTTGCTCTGGAGCCATCAACTGTAGCTCCAATTCTGTATGCTTACACTGAAACGAAAACTGATCTTCACTGATTAGAACCTTAAAAGTTACATACAGGTTAGCCATCAGTTACTCCTTCTTCTATTGCTTTTACAAACTCTACACCATGACTGCAAGCCATCTTTAGAACGGTGATCTTTTGCAAAATCCTCTAGTGGTTTCCACTCTCCACAGCGGCGGCAGATCTTCTCGGGAACCGGCGAGGGCATTGCTTCGCGCTTGCGGTAGTTTGCTTTCAATAGTGGCTCAGGACTAAATCCATTCGCTATCATAGCACAAGGGCTCCTAAACGGGCAAGTCTTACAAGACCACCAATTTGGGGAGGGGACAATTGGTATCTGTGGATCAACCATCTCAGCTATGGTGTTCATGAAACGCTGTCCAAACGTTTTCATCGCTCGTGGCTGTCGCTTAATTCGTACTCGCCTAAAAAACGGATTCTCTTGCTCTGCTAGTCGAGCCAAGACACCTTGGTAGTTTGCCGCTGAGAGACCTTGTTTCTCTATCTCAGCTAGATAGACCTCATAGGTAGTCCGAATGTTCTTAGCTATAGACAGTCCACCGCGTTTTAGCACCCGTGGGATTGTCGGTAGAGCTTTGAAGAGAAAGTTGTACACCGTTCCCACAGGGCGCGTACCCTCGAAACGGTGATCTATTTGTGCAGCCCACTGGTAAGAAATGCACTGCTCGTCTAAAAACAGCAAACTAAAATCTGGATAGCTACTGGTGGTTTTATGCTCCAATAGCCAATACATACCATCTTCCCAGCGTACAAGTCCATCGGCTTTGCCCTCATAGAAAACTTGCTTGCCTGGGAACAGTGGTAAAGGGATACGAAAAGGAATCTCGGTCCCTAGAGCGGTAAACTTGTCGTGTTTAGGTGCCCACTCAAAGTAGTGCTGCAAGATACCGGTAGTCTGCATTGCCGCTTGAAAGATATCTTCCCAGCGATCTGGTGGAAGGTCTTGCTCTTCCAGATCTGCCCAGGAGCGGATAAGCCAGTTATTGAAAACTAACATTGCTGCTTCGGCGTTGAAAGGATCATCAGGATCGTAGTATCTACCAAATGCTATGTGTACCCCCGTCCCTTCCCAGAGGTGTTTATTAGGCCACCGAGGAGTTAGGTTGCGACGGAGTGGTGACGTAAAATCCCAAAGCTGTCTACAGCTTTTAAAAGCCCTCATATCCGTAATGTGTACAGGATATTGTTTCACAGTCCCCCCAAGCGATTCTAAACTCTGCGTCTATTATACACTACAACTCACGACTATGCAAACTGCCGTTTTCAACTGTGCAAACCGAAAAGCTCCTGAATGTCCTGCAGCAATACAGGTACTCGGTCAGCGGTCAGGTAGTAGCTGTATGCTCTACCGATGCGGCGACGGGCACAAAACCCAGCTCTGCATAAGATTTTTAAGTGCCTTCTTAGAGAGACAAGTTCATATGTAGATCCAAGAAGTGCTATGCCAATGGTTGGCACAGTGGCAGGGCTATTGTCCCTAAGAAAGTTTAAGATATTAACCCGTGTTGTAGATCCTAAGACGCTGCATCTTTTAGCTAGATCCATCTTTTTTCCCTCCACGTAAAATCCAATCATCTATTGTCTTGCCATTGGGCCTCGGATCGTTTCTGAGACGCCTGGTCAGGTAGTGCAACACTAGCCAGGGACCCACAAAGACAGTCAGAGCTAAGCACCCGCCCCATAGCCAATCACTTAGTGTCATTCCAGTTCTGCCTCTACTTTCACATATGTTGGTATTTCAGCCCCTTTAATCCCATGCCAATCTGCTTCAGCAAGATTCGCTGTGTCCTCAAATAGTATCACAACTTGGGCAACAAAGCGACCTTCAGCCAACACCACTCGCCAACCTTTGTTGCACAGGGGCGAGATCTCCTTGATACTAAGTCTAGGTATTACGAACATGCTTTTCCTCCATGATTTCCCTTATTCCTTCCCAGGCTTTGTTACAGATTGCATCAAGCAGCCATTGTTCACGGCCTGGGTCATGTGTGTCCGCTAATCGAGTAATATCCTTGAGCACTATGCCCAAGCGCGGCACCGCTTCCCCGACCT
>Ga0207997_1000020_pt1 | contig 67818 bp, 98 predicted proteins | sample AntAceMetag02UKN_FD_184777 | JGI IMG/M metagenome (GOLD analysis project Ga0207997, IMG submission 184777) | Saline lake microbial communities from Ace Lake, Antarctica - Antarctic Ace Lake Metagenome 02UKN (SPAdes) (version 2) | ecosystem: Environmental > Aquatic > Non-marine Saline and... | reverse complement strand
GTTTCGCCCAATATGCTCAAGCGATATAGTGGCGCTGCTTGGATACAAATTGCAACGGTCGATGGGTCTTGGTCGCTTATCGTCGATGACGACGGGCACAAGCCCGAGGACGGTGCTGACGTAACTGCGAACAATGCGGTAGATATTACGCACGTTGGCGTCGCGGCTCCTGGTTCACCTCAGGAAGGCTGGGTATGGTGTGACACGAGTGTTTCGCCCAATATGCTCAAGCGATATAGTGGCGCTGCTTGGATACAAATTGCAACGGTCGATGGGTCTTGGTCGCTTATCGTCGATGACGACGGGCACAAGCCCGAGGACGGTGCTGACGTAACTGGCGACCACGAAGGCGATATCCAGTTAGACAATTGCGTCGAAGGCGTCAAGGGCGCCAAAACGTTCCATGACTACTTTCAAAATCCAGACAACGACGTCGCGACACGGTGGGTCAACCAGAGCGGTAGCGGTGAGCTTTCCATCCAGAGCGGTGGCGTCAGTGGTGGCAAGTTCCTGCGCGTCAGCAACGGTCAAGCGTGGTTGATTTACAAAGATTCCTTCCCATTCGATCCGGGGTGGTTGTACCGCATCCGCGTGCGCACCCGTCAAACGGCCGGCGTTGGGACGGCATACCTTGGCGTCAGCGGCCGCAACGGCGCCGACGATGCGTGGGTGAATGTGCATGGCCTTGACCAGATCGGTTCACAGCACTACATCGCGGCCAGCGCGGAGTCTGTGGGTTCAGGTTGGACCGTCTACACCGGCTATTTCCGAGGCACCGGATCGACCGGTGACGCGGGGGCCAAGCCTGACCCCGGGGCGCCGGGCATCCTACACGATGACGTGCGGTGGTTCCGGCCTACCATTCTGGTTAACTATGACGAATCGACCGGAACGGTCGAAATTGACGAGTTCTCCGTTGATATCATGCCCGACCATGTGTCACAGCAACCGTTGTCTGTGTCCGACTTCGGAGCCAAAGGCGACGGCTCGGATGACAGCAGCAGTATCCAGGCGTGCATCAACGCAGGGATTGCGTCCGGTCGGGCCATTTTCTTCCCGCAACCGTCCAGTTACTACGGGATTGGCACAAAGCTGTCTATCGGTGACGGCAGTGCCACGGAGATCGGCCTGCACATCTATGGCGAGGGCCAGCCGCAAATCAAGTGGATCGGGGCGGCATCCGGCACGATGATCGAGATGACGTCTATCTCTGAGAGCACCATCGAGGATCTATGGTTGCATGGCAACAGCACCTCTGGCGTCAATGGGCTTCTCATCACCACCGCCAGCGGCCTCCCGAGCCAGCGCAACACGTTCAATAATCTGATCGTCCAGTACTGCGCGGGCGTCGGCGTCGATGTCTACCAGCAGCACAGCAACGCGGCCTGCGATTATGTCGAGTTCGAGAACTGCACGATCAGCTATAACGGGATCAACACAAAGCTCCGAGGTGGGCCCCGGCAAGTGACATTCAGGAACGGCGCCAACCTCGACGCGACGACCTACGGCACCCAAATCGACGCCGGGCAGATCACGGCGTTCGGCCACTTCTGGGCAAACAGCGGGACGAGTGACATCTATCTCAATGGCCCCATCGCTGGGTTCCATCTCTACGCCTGCAAGTCAGAATCGGATGTTGTGTTGACCACGTCGGCAGCGGCCGCGTCGGCCAGCGCTTCGTTAGCCCCAAACATCATGAGCGGTTTTCAGCAAGATAACTCACCTGCACCAGCAGCGGATGTTATTAGCTACGATATGTACAAGCCGTTGATTTTGATCGGCTGCAAATTTCAGCAGGATGTGGATCTGGGGACTCACTGCGTTTCCATCTCATCGTTCAACACGGAGTTTGAGGCGGGTGGTTTTACCGGAACGGGTGCTGACGATAGACTGATGTATTTCGGTATCGATGATGGTGCAGGAATGATTGTTGGGCCCCTAGAAGTCTACACTACTTCTAGTTTGCCCAAGGGTGTGCGGATTCGAGCTTTGACTGATTCGACAGCCAGGGGCGTGTTTTTTGCTAATGCAGTCCCCGATAGCTACTACTATCGTGCGGGTGAGGTAGTACTACATACAGCACCTACTACGGGCATTCTTGGATGGGTGTGCACGTCCAGCGGCGACTTTGGCGCAGAGTCTACTAAGGCGACGTTCACCGCGTTTGGCACGTTGTTCGGTGAGACGGTGACGGCGTTTGCCAAGACCTTGCTAGATGATGCTGATGCAGCGGCGGCCAGGGGAACACTTGGTCTTGGCACAATAGCAACTCAGGATAGTGATGGTGTTACGATTACCGGTGGAACGATTTTAGGTTCTGCTATTCCACAGCCACTCACAGATACACCGACAGCCAAGACTGCGGACTATACAGTATTGACAGCGGATAACGGAAAGACATTTACGAATGTTGGGGCATCTAGAACTATTACGTTTACATTGCCTTCAGCAGCAGCGGGGACGGCACTTAGATTTATTCGAGTGCCTTCAGACGCTTTGCGAGTAGCTGCTGCGGGTGCCGATGTATTTGCAGGCAGGGTTACAGATTTGGAATTGTCTGCTGATGAATCGGTGGTTGAGATTAGATGTCTTATTGCAGGGACTTGGAATATTGTAAGTTCGTTTGGTACATATTCGTGGTATTAATTAGGATATTGATATGAATAATCAACACCTTTCTATTCCTGATGATGTGTATGTTGTTGGCTGTGGGCCTTCGCTGAAAGATTTTGACTGGGATCAAATACGTTACAAAACGACGATTGCGGTTAATGGGGCGATTAAATACGTTCCAAATCTTTCATATTTCATAACGGCCGATAGCACGTATGCTCGGCGAGCGGCAATTAATAACTTTTGGGAATGTGTAGGTTATAAGGTTCTTGTGATGCGGGAAGATCATAAATTCTTTCACAGGGTCGAACCTTATTTGGAACAGTATGAGTGGCATATCAAACCCACTCGTTTTGATGGTCAGATTTACATTGAGGGGGATACGGAATTTTGCACTGGACAGAATAGCGGATTTTGCGGAATGCAGTTAGCTATAATATTGGGGGCGAAAAGGATTCATCTATTGGGAATGGACTTGCATCATGACGGTGGAAGTAACTTTCATTCTCAATATCGTAGTGGTGTAACACATCTCACAGAATACTTTGGGCATTTTGTAACAGCATTGAAAATTATGAAAGAGAAAGGATTGGAAGTAATAAGTCATTCTCCTACGAGTAAGCTCAACGCTTATATCGAATACAGAAAGGAGATTGACTAGGATGGTAATGCCCTTGGTTGTGTCACACTATACAGTAGACACGCCGTATGAAGAGGAAGTTAAGAATCTTGTCAAATCGTGCAAGGAATGGAAATTAGAGTTGGATCTTACCCCCATCAAATCTCTTGGTACATGGCGCGCGAACAGCAACTTTTGCAGCAAGGTTATTCAAAGCGCCTTGTCTCGTTTTCCTGGAAGGGATATTTTACGTGTTGATGCCGATGCGGTTTTTGAAGCTCGCCCAGTTATCTTTGAAAATCCGAAGTTCGTAGCGGATATTGCAGCACATGTTCATGATTTTTCATGGCACCGTAACGAGCTTTTGGGGGGGACTATCTTTTTTCGCAATAATCCTGTTGTACAAACGTTTGTTGCCGAGTGGGCAGAGTTATGCATGGGGAGTAGAAAAAGAAAACGCAATCCAGATTTACTACAGGAACTATTAAATTCTGGAAAGTACAATCTCAAATTCGGTTGTCTTCCAGCTCAGTATTGTAAAATATTTGATCTAATGCGAAACGTTCCGGATGGGGTTATTATACACAATCAAGCGTCGCGTCGATTTCGTCGTGTTGTAAATGCCTAAGGAACCAAGGCAGGGAGAGGATAATGAAGTTTGCTTATTTTACCTACCATCAAAAAGACAATAATATGCTGGAGACGTGCATTCACAGTTTACACGCGGTTGCACCTGACGTCCAGATTATTATTGTTACTGATGGAGTTCCAGACATTGTGAAATCGTTTCTATCTGACAATTACAATGTTTGGTGGCAGGTGGTTGATCCAAAACAAATGAGTGGCCGACGTGCAACGTGTAAGATCGAAATGTTACTCCATTGTTTCCAGAAGTATTTTGCGGACCATGACAAAGTTCTTGTGTCTGACGTAGACGTGTATTTCCAAGCAGATCCTTTCAAGCCATTCAACGATAACAGGAATATGGACATAGGGGTGACAACACGGGGATATGAGCATTTATTTCCAATCAATGGTGGTATCTTTTTCCTACGGGTGAACCCACGTGTTAGGGGGTGGATTGCTTGGCATGTGGATGAGATATTTGAAAATACATGGGAGCCATATATAGAGGCCAGAACGAAATACAAACATCATCACTTCGGATTGGACTGGAGCGTTGGCCAGGATTTTTTGATTTCAACTTGGATGGAAAGAGAAGCTTTGAAAAAGTCACATGGGTTGTCGATTGTTGACGCAGGTCCACGGTACAACTATTGTCCTCCTACAGATAGAATAGGGGCGCAAGCTTTTGAATTTGTACGTGATGTTATTGGAGATGTGGATACGGCGGCAGTTATTCATTTGAAGTCTAAGTTGAAGACGATGATTTATGAAGAGGATGTATTTCCGAATGTGATGATTCGGCATGATAAAGGGGCGACAACGTGGATGTGAAACGAGCTATTCTAATTGTCAGTTTGGGACCGGGACGTGCAAAAAATGTCCAGGCACTATTATCAAATCTCAAACAAGTTTGCCCGGATATTCCTGTATACATTGTGACTGATCATCAGAGGAACCTATCGGATGAGATTACACAACTGGTAGTTCCCCACAATGAACTTCAATGGTTAGATAGTCCACGTTGGGGTGTGCGCAATTGTAATGTGTTATCCGCACGATTTGCATTAGAGCCCTATGCTGATTCTTATTGTGTTCTCAATGACGATATGCGCATTGTACATTCTGAATTCACCGACGGATTTCTACTGGCTGAGCGCTTCGGTGTTTGTGTACCTCTGAACCCCCGTGTGTATGTTAAATACAATGCTAGGGGGACAGACGCCGGGCCAAAGGATTTTATCCCTTACAACGCACACTGTGGCCCTCCTCATGCCCCTGCGTGTAACGTCAGCCCCTTGTTTGTGTATAGGTTGGACGAAAGAGCCCGTATTCTTTTATCTGCCTATTTGGAAGAGCTACAAAACTGTATGCGAGGCACACTTGCCTTTTGGAGAGCTTCATGGAAGACTGGTATTACTCCCGTTTATCTTCCTGAACAATGGTGTGTGGGTGCGAGCAGTGCTAAGTATATGAGAGATTACAAGAAACGGTTGCAGGGTAAAGATATTTCTATTGAATGCATGATGTTGCATTGGGGCCAACGTGGAGTCCGGGATGTTTTTTCAAAAGAGGGTATTTGAATGCATACCGATAGTCGAAATTTGCATTGGATTACAAGTATAAATGATGCTGAAAAAACCAGAGGTGGTTTAGAGTCCAAGGAAACATTTAGAGCAAGAAACATTTCATGGTGGAAAGGAAATAAAGAACATGAGGCGAATGCCAGGAAGGCTTGGTACGATCCATTTCTAAGCTGTTATAATATTCGATCCTATGTAGATGAAACAAAGATTGTAGGTGAAGTGGGTCCTGGACCGTTTGGGGGTATGCTTCAGGTTTGTGATATTCCCGCAAGAAAGAAAGTGTTTATAGATTATGTCATGCGAGATTTAGTTGATTTGAACTATTGTGAATGGCCTGAAGATGCGACGTATGTAGAGTCAGGAGCGGAAAAGATTCCGTTATCAGATGATTCAATAGATGTTCTTCTTAGCTTCAATAGTTTGGATCATGGCTGGAATATTTTTGATACTCTACGCGAATGTCTTCGTGTGAGTAAGTTGTGCTTTCTAGCGTTTGATTGTCGTGGAGACGATGCGGATGAAATTGAAAGGCGTAAAACGCAAGGGAACATAGATCATCCTCAAATGATTCGATATACAGACATAGATGCGTTTCTAAAAGGGCGGAATGATGCCGATGATATACAACTTACGGATCTTGGCATAAGGTCTTTTCCTGTTGCTGTTGTTATCAAAGAGGATATTTGAATGTGTGACCATAGCCGAAAGTTACATTGGATTACAAACATAAACGATGTAGGAAATAACAGAGGCGGTTTGGAGTCCAGGGAAACATTTATAACTAGAAATATAAAGTGGTGGGGAGCGAATTGGGACGACAACAAGGTGTGTATTAGGGAAGTTTGTTATGAGCGATTCTTGGAACGGTATAATATTCGATCTTATGTAAATGAAACAAAAGTTGTAGGGGAAGTGGGTGCAGGTCCAGCCGGGGGTATTCTTCAAATTTGTAATTTGCCTGCTAAAAAGAAGGTATTCATCGATTACATTCAACGAGAATTAGTCGATTTGGATTTTTGTGAATGGCCGAAAGATGCAACGTATGTAGAGTCTGGGGCTGAAAAAATACCACTACCTAATAATTCGATTGATGTTCTTCTCAGTTATAATTGTTTAGATCATGGATGGAATATTTTCGATGCTATATCCGAATGTTTGCGTGTGAGCAAGTCTTGTTTTTTGGCGTTTGATTGTCGTGGAGACAATGAGGATGAAATTGAAAGACACAAAACGCAAGGGAACATAGAGCACCCCCAAATGATTCGATATGAGGACATAGATGTATTTCTAAAGGGATTGGATACTGTCACTGGTGTACGACTTACAAGCTTTGACATGAAGTCTTGTCCTATAGCCGTCATTACCAAGAAGTGTAAGGATTGATTATGATAAGTAAGGCTAAATTGCGAACACGTATCGAACAAGCTGGGGAAAAGCGACGTTGGTATCAGTCCGTCCCGTACGGTAGCATCTCATCTCCCAACACCCATTTTGGGGGTGGTCGAACAAATTACATATCGTACGGAGAAGGACGATGGATGTGTTACATAAAACCAATGTTGGAACATATAGATAAGCTGGGTACAAAACCCAAAGAAAGTTCTTTGTGCGAGGTGGGTTGTAGTGCGGGTTTGTTCCTTTTGCGAGCTTGGCAAAAGCAAGGGTTTAATCGATTGATTGGTGTGGACGCTGGATTGGGGGCTTTCGATCAATTGCTTGTAACTCGTGATTACTATGACGAGATGCCCTTGGAGGTGTACAACCAAGGCATTGGTCCGTTGGAACCTAACATATCTCATCCGGATGCACAGTCACTTAATATGAGCACGTTTCCCATTGTGGATATCACGATGCTGTCTTGTGTACACTATCATATGCGAGTAAATGCGTTAGTTGCGTATTTGCGAACGTTGTCTTTCAAGAGTATGTATTTGGTTGTGCTGTTGGATGAAAATGCAGGGGGTGTAATAAATCCAAAGTCTTCATATTTACAGAGTTTAATCACGCCTTTGTCTGATTGGGATTACATACATCATTTTTCTACACCTGGGAAGTTGTTGGAACATAAAAAAGCAAACAGGGTGAAAGACTTAACTATTTTGTTGTTTCGTAGTCGTTCACTGAAACGACTTTCCATCCAGGATTGTTGGACGAAACAACTTGCTTTGAATCCATATAATGCTATATTTTATCAGCGTATTTTTCCTACGTTCATAGAGGACGTGCTATCCAATCGTACAGACGAATCAAATTTAGAGCGTTCAGTATGTTTTAGATGGCAACGAGATGCGCATCGTGGATCTACAGCTTGGGGTCCTAAAATAGCAAGAGAGCGTGTTCTGTCCTATATCAATTTAATCAAGACTGCGAAGGAACATGGGCAGGAAACTCCCATTGCGTTACAGTTGGGCAGGGAAGACCCATGGGATGGGATGCATCGTATTGCTGTACTCAAATATCTGGAGAAGAAATTCGTTTACGGGAGGACCCTCTCATGTTCGGGCCGAATGCGAAATCGATGATTGCAAAACCTGTACATCATCACAGGGACGATGTGTTTCATGGATTGCTTCAATCGTTAGAAGCACAAATGAAAACTACTTTTCCCCGGTTGGATGATTTCGATCTCATTTTCGTTACTGGCAGCGGTACGATGGCTAACGAGATCGTTCTTTCCAGTTTGAATGTATGTACAACGTGTTTATACGTGGAAGATGAATTTGGTGGCAGGCTGGATAGGCTCGAAAAGATTTACAGAATAAACGGTCCTGCATTGTGCAAAGCTTTTTGTCTGTATGAAACAAGTTGTTCACACGTCAACATATCACTTCCAACACCAACACACTGGGATGTTAATTGGTCAAGGGTGATACTTTTTGCTGATATGGTAAGTGCGTTTCCGTATTACTCTGTCCCTGAGGATGTTGACGTATTTACTACTGTTAGCAGTAAGCAATTGGGGGCTTATCCTGTCATCAGCATTATAGGTATACGCAAGGGGTTGCCAGTAGATGAGTTTTTCAAATCGGAGACTGATAGTGTTTTAAGTCTGCGCCGGTATCTTAGGTTCAGAGAGAAACTGGAGACACCTGCCACACCATCCATTCCGCTGTATTGGGATTTGCTTGATGTGGTAAATAAGTTTGATGTTATCAAATTCAGGATTAAGATGGATGAGCGTCGCGCTTTGCTGGTAAGTTTGATTCCGGCTGATTACATAATCGGAGAAGGTCCGGTGTTCACGTTGGTAGTAAACGATTTTACAAATACACTGGCTCAACATTTCAGCCTGTATCGATCAATGAAAGGCTATCAGATATTTCTATATGCAGGTGACGATCAAAGTTTTGAAGCTGTTATTTTGTTTATTCGAGAACTGTTAGAAATGGAAAGGCTGAACGAAAATGGGTGAGACACATTCGGTAGTTGCTGTAAAAGGTCATGGGGTTCGGTGGCGCGCATATGAAAGGGAAATGTGTGAAACCTACATAGGGCCTATAGTGTTGGAAGACATGCCTAATTTCATCACAGAGGATGAAATTCTACATTCAAAAGCAGATACGATAGTTTGGAAGCTTAATACAGAATACACAGATGAAAGTTTGTGGAGACGTTGTGTGGATATAGCCAACTATTTTCCACACATTGAACATATTAACGATCCACGGGGATGGATGGCGTCACATGCTAAGGAAGATGCGTTCAAGATTTGGGGGGACAACGACATTCCAGTTCCCGACTGGTTTGAATTCAAAGATGCAGAAGATTTTTGGGAGAAGCAAAAGAAAAGTTTCGACTTCCCCATGTTGGTGCGCGCAAACAATTCAAACACAGGCTACCATTCATATCTCGTGCATGACGAGGAAGAGGCAAATAAAGCATTGGTGGAACTAAAGGCTTATTTGCGTGAGACACGTATCAATGTAAAAAAGCGCGGGGCAAAGCAAAGTCTTCTTGCTGTAAAGTTCATATCTACATTGCGCCCTGAAAATGTAATCATGTCTTTCCGAATCATCGTTGCTGCGGACAGGGTTGTAACTGGGTATGCGAGAGTGGGACCGCCAGAGGGTTGGATTGCTATCACCAATCGGTTTGAATCCTCTATGGAGGAGACTTTTATCAAGTATCAAAAGGTGTGCTCTGATTTCTGTCATCAGTGGGAAAAGACGCTAATCAAATCTGTTAGTGTGTTGGGATTGAACTTTCAGGGGGTTGATGTAATTCTTGATCAGAATGACAAGCCTTATTTTCTTGAAGTTCAACCTGGATTCTCTGTTGGGTATTTCAACCAGGCAAATTGGAATCCACCTTTCTACAATCCAAGCCGACCTGCGGCGCTCGTTGAATTTCTGAAACGGGAGAAGTTCCGACTACAAGAGGAAATTCCGTTTTATGCTAACTATTGGTTAGATAAACACGCCATGTTCGATAGGGCATACTCAGCCCTAGCAAGGAGTCTGCATGGCGTCTGAGAAAATATCTAACCTGTTTGTCTTTGATATTGACAGCACGCTTGTTGACCACTGGCGCCGGATTAGACGCAATACAGTTCCGCGTTGGCCTGGAGGTAAGATACACAAAAATGCTTGGACTTGGCCTGAACTGGAGATGGATAATCTTACTGAGAATCCTATAGAATGTCTCGACGTTCTCTGGGGTTTGTCCCCCATTAATGAAATACGGTATTTGACAGCACGTGGATATGACTTGGATGGAGCGCTGACTATTTGTCAATTAAAAAACTTAAAGCTCCCCAATCCAGAGAGTGTGACTGTCGTTCCAAATATGGCTGCAAAGATCGCGGTTTTAATTGCAATGAAACCTTATGTCTATGTAGACGATTTCATGACGGGCCAAGAAAATGCAATAGGTACTTTCCGTCGTGAAATTGCTAAGGAAATTGAAGCCCTTGGTATTCATGTTATCGTCTTCCGTAACAATTGGGCTGACGTTACAGATCAAATTAAATATTACCTAACAAATGACGGATTAGAATCGGAAGCCCCATACTAACGGAGGTATTGACTGATGCGAATCTTAATGGTTATGGCACACCCAGATGATGAAGTCATTTGTGGATGGCCTATTTTGCAGGGGGGTGCGCATGAAGTAGCAGTAATCATCCTCGCCAACAATTACAAAAAGTACGGGCCGGGAGCTATAGAAGCATTAGAGGAAGTGGGCAGACAAAACAAGATTGAAATAGTTCCATTTCGTCGGCTTGATACAAACTTCTCCAGGATACCACCTCGCAGTCCAAATCGAAAGGATTTTACACTACCATTAGTAGTGAAACAATTTCAAACTCAGATAGACGAGTTTATTCGGACATGGAGACCTGAGTGTGTCTTTACTCATAATCCGATGGGAGAGTATGGACATGGTGATCATAGGTTTACATTTAATCTTGTCATACTGAGATTGATGAACAGGCTCATGTTGACGGATATATGTTTTGCAAATGGAAGCCATCTCAGTTCTGAATACGTCCCTTCGGTTTACGCAAACGGATTATACAGTGGGACTAAATTTCGGCAGTGCCATATGGATCGAATGTGGTATGGAAGTATGAAGGAAATTTACAAACGGCATAAGGCATGGTCTTGGAGTGACGGAAACGAAAAGCAAATACCTAAGAGGTGTAAGCTGTATACATACGGCTAGAGTGCAAGCGCCCATGGTCGCCTTTCCAAAAGCGTGTGCCAACTAAGTACCATGGGCGTTTTTCCTTATTTTAAATTATCGGGGTTCGAGCTTGGTATGGAGATGAGTGCGTAGAGATATGTTTTAGTCAATTCTATTGCCTGCTCACTTGTAAATCCTTTTCGCACGCATCCCTTATATAACTTCCACAAAAGTGGTGGAAAAAACTCACCAACAAATTCGGTGCCCTGATCCATCGCATGTATGTCTCGTATTCGTTTCTTTTCAGAATCATCCATGTTTTTTCCTTTATTCATCGTTGCGGTCGATTCCCCGCGTTTACATACAAATTTTAGGCCCCTGACGCCCAGTGTAAGCGATTATCTACCCATGGGGGATAGATAGGGTGGGTTTTCTGTTTTATCGATTACACGGGCTGCTAGGGCCTCCTGTAGCTTTTTCCTGGTTCGGGGCTTATTGCAGGGGCGCATTGGTTTGATTATGGTATTTCCCGTTGTCGGATCGGTCAAACGTTCGATTGGAATGCGAAAAATACACGAACCATTTTTAAGACCCATGCATCCGTGACAGTTGGCTTTCAGATATTTCATTCCTCTACGGGGAGGCATTGAATTTCCTCATTATTAAATTCGGCACGAACAAATCCACTTTCAGAATTATGCTGTGTAACTTTCCAACCCCAATCTTCAGCCTCCTTTTTGGTGAACTGTGGAATTATATTATTGAATACTATAGGCACAGCGCGGTTGCGAAGCGTTGTAAGCAGCATTATCATAACACGTCGAATTTCCCAATGGGCTGCTAGGGTAGTACGGAGTTGAAAGATATGACGCCATTGCCGAAAGTTTGCGGTTATGACGATCTGACTTTTGATGCCGATGGGAAGAAATTGACGGGCGTCTTGCGCTGGCCATCCTTTACTCGTTAATCCGTTGTATGCCGTTTCCACTCCATGGATAGTATCGATGATAGTTTGCAGATCCATTTCTGTTTCACAATCTCGCAATCCAGGGGGGCACACAAATGTGAAATTGCTCTCATCCACATACCGTGTTGACTCCTGCGAATTGTGTACCACTATTCCGTTAGCAACAAAATTAGGGGGTTTCGTTTCCATTTCTAAATCGTATGTCTGTGCAACGCCAATCGATTTGATGGAAACTATCTCATCTAAAAATACTGTTACAGTATGTCCTTCGCTATAGTGAAAAGATTTATGGCACCCAGAACATAGGATTTTTACATTTGCCGGGGTGTTGTTTTTTGGATTTTTATCCATATGATGATGCTCAAGATTATTGGCAGTTCCACAGCCCCAGCAACAATCGGTTGGATATAAAGTGCGGGCTCTCTGTCTTCCTGCACCTTCTTTTATATCTGATCCTTTCCATTGGTGGTTGTGACTTCCCATCATACGTAAACTGATTTCTTTCCTGCCTTTTGCTCCATGCATTCCAGGAATTCCATGTCCAGGTTTTCTATTCTTTCTCATGGAAAGGGGTTTGTTAATTCCATGCTTTCGTAAAGCTTTTGTAACTGTACCAGTACAGCAGCCAGCTAATTGAGCTGTTTCTTTTAAAGTGTTATTTTCTTTGATATATACTCTTTCGAGCCATTCTTTATTTTGAAGTGATGGCAACCCATTTGCAAATATACGATCACCAATAGATAAATCTTTCAATTGTTTCCAACCATCCACAGTTAAAAAGAAATGATATTTGGTAGATTGTATATGACGTCCGCTGATGCATCGAATTTCTAATAGTGGTTTTTTGCCCGCGAATAAGACTCTTCTTATTTTTCCAGGTACAATTCTTCCATGCTTATCAATACTGCGTAATCGGATCAGTTTTATCCTTCCTTTGCGTTTCTTGTCTTTTTGCCATTTGTAAAGTTGTTCAATAGTCCAAAATTTACCTGTTGGTGTATGAGTTTTTAGGTTTGGATGACTGATAAGTCTTGTTTTTCCGCTAAGACAAAAAGAACACAAACGATGTCGCGACAACTCATGTGTGAATCCTCTGCTAACGTTATTGAATTGAACTGTCATCGTAGCATGTTCAAGAACTGATTCGTGTCCGCGCGCGATTAACATTTGGATGAACTTTTTGGCTGAATCTTTGGTTATTTTATCTTGGTTTTGATATGCCGTGCGGCCACAACGTTCGATTAGCTGCAATGGATTTTTGGTGATGTGTAGAATGCGAAATGATCCTTTGTTCACAATGAAGTTTACACTCATAGTTCTACTACCTTTCCTATCATGTATTCTGGTTGGTGTGTCACTTGTACGATTTGCACTTCAAACTCTTTGCTTAATCTGATGAGGAGTCCTTTAATACGTGGGCGGTACTTAGCAGATACAAATCGGAAAGGCTCATCCAAAATAAGCACTCGCTGCAAAACGGGTTTGTGCATTACCAAACAACTGAGCCTCAATGCAAATGCAGCCACATCTAATACACCACCCGAATCCTCATTTGCCGGATCAGTGATTACATTTCCATCCTTGAGCAATTGTAAATTAGCTTGGGTTCGGCCCCTCATACGCGCAAACTTTATGCAGAAGGAATAGGAATCACCAAATACGAATTGCATACAAGTTGTAACGGTAGATGCGATTCGTTTGTGAGCTTCCCGTTGGATTTGTTCGGAGGCATGCTGTAAAATGGTTTGGGCTTTTTTTGCGACAATCCTATTGGTACGAGCTTGTTTGTGTTGTTTCTTTGCGCGGATGTATTGAGTTACACCTTGCGTGTATTCGTCATAGCAGTTGCGAACTGTTACGTCGATTGATTTTACAGATATCTTTTCCATCGCTGTTTGAATCTTTCCAGTCTGGTTTCAAATGTTCGATTCTTTTTGTCCAACGTTGTATTCATTTTTGCAAGTAACCGTTTAGCTTCATCGATCGATGTGACATCAAAATCTTTTTGTAACATGCGCATCGATTGATCTAGTGAACCTTCAGCACGAGCTTTGCTTCGATCCAACTCAGATAGTAATTTGCAAAGCTGTAGGACTTCTTGCAGCTTATTGGTTTTGGCATTCATGTAAAATCTTTTCAATGAAGTTTGTAGTTTTGCTTGAAACATTTTGTAAGTTGGATATGTATGCTTTTATTCCAGCCACAACATCTTGTCCGCTTTCACCTAACTTTTCTAGTTCGTGTTTGAAATCAGCCAAGTCATCGATAGAAGGTTCGTGCTCGTTTTCTTTGACTTTCGGATCTTTCCAATATACATCGTGTTTGGTATTGATTTTGTAAGGGACAATGCGAAATGACCGATGTTGATCGATATTACTTCGCACCAGTAACCAAAACTTGGGAATGAAGTTATCGTCGGATTTGCGGATCATCATAGCGCCGCAATTTACAAAGGTGCTACCCCATTTGAATTCTCTGCAAAATGGTATGTGGTTGTCTCCACAAAATATGTAGTCGTATGATTTGAATTCTTTGCGTCTCGATGTTATTTGGCTTTTCTTTTCTGCTTTCAGATGTTTACTTGCGGGTATCCAATTGTATTGATGCAGAATACCTATATTGATTGTGTATTGTTTGTTTGAAATTTTGGGCAACAATTCTCCGTAATGAGCTGATCGCAGTCCGAAGTCTGGGGGGAAAAGGGAAGAGTGGGATGTGTTGAATAATTGTGATGCATTCGCTATATGCAATGTGCGTAATGCACTTTTCTGTATATCATCAATACTATGATTTGGTAGATCGTGCTGCCCAGCAATAGTGTGAAACCGTTCGGGTAAACGTACCAAGGCAAAGTTGATCAATTCAGGTTCAGCCTTCCATTTATCAAATACATCACCACAACATATAACAGGGCATTGATGTGTCTCTTGTAGCTGTCGCAATTCACACAGAGGTCGTGACATGGCTTCAAACCAATCAGGTTCTTTAGATCGGTAGATTGGTGGTTGGAGGCTCAGGTGTAAATCACTACAAAATATAGCAGCAACTTCTAAGTCTTTTGATTGCATAATGGACACCTGTCTTTCATCTTTTGTTTGTATTTCTGCTTTGTTGTTTCTTTTCGTTTTTGCAATTCACATATTACATTTTGCAAGTGTTGGGCTTTTTGAATCGCTATACACAAACTATCATATCTGTTCTCTGTTTTTATTATCGTTTGTCGTAAAATTTCAAGTGGTGTGAGGTCCTTTTGTAAAGCCAATAGAATTTTATTCATCTTTACGGCGTTTTGTTTTTGATTTTGGACATCTGTGAGTAGTTCTTTCAATTCATCCCGTTGTTTTGAAATTCTTTGGATACTATCATACGATTGATGTATAGGTTGCCAATCATGGAACATTTGCTTTGCATAGGTTAGTTGTTCAGATTGGCTTTTTTCTTCTTCAACAATTCGTTCGTATTCGTGTTCAAGCGTTTGTGCGGTACGTAGTTTTTTTTGGGCATTGGTTTGAATGCGATCGATCAAATCTAAGTTGACAACAGCATTCAGTCGTCTACTCACCTCACCCGATGAAAGGGCAAACCAAAACAAAGGGCCGCTACCATGTGGTATTTCTTGTTGGGTTTGAAAGTTTAGTTCGGACAAACGTAAAGCATTTTGTACAGAATCAGGCACACCATTTCCAAATGCATGTAGTTCCTGTCCGTCTATCTCATATGTATTTTTTGATTTGCTGCGAGTCCGACGCACTCGATGTTTGTCTGTTGCGAGTAAGACGGAAGATTGTTTATGCCCCCATGAGATGAAGCTGGTGCCAGTAGGTTTGTTTCGAGCTACCCATTTGATTGCTCGCAAAGCGTTGCTCTTGCCCTGAAAGCTCTCACCACAGATCGTAGTTACATGTTTGCTGAATACGATTTTGAGGGAGTGGTTCGATCTGTGGTTTGAAATTTTAATGCCTTTTAGCATGAGGTTTTTTCTTTCGTTGGGGTTTCAAATCTCCGATGTTGGTAGAATCTCGCATACACAAATCAATCAACACCTGACCAGTGTCACGCTCCGAAACCGTCTTACAACCTAACACCTTACCACGAATTTCATCTAATGAGTTCAAAAGTTTCGGCTGACGCAAGATCCATCGGCGGTATTTGTTGATGACTTCTTTGCGAGTACCATGCTTACCTATTCGGTATGGGTTGCCCCATTTAGATGAACGTCCGATGTATACATCGTAGTCTTCCTTCTTACAATGGACGACACGCATTCGTTCGGATCTCTTTTTTCGCTTTGCGTCTAAACTAACAACTTTTGTATGTACGTCTTCAGGTTCCGGAATCAAACGCCACTTGTATCCCAACTCAAGTATATTATCGCTACCTAACGCCAACTTGCGTATCTTGCCTTGCAATTCAAGTGCTTGTTGAAAATAGTCACCCCATTCAGTATGCATGCCCCAAGAGGCGTACCGCGCCAGTATCTCAGCGCGTGTCCATTGCTCGATTAACTGCTTGAGTTTTTCATATCTAGTCATTTCGTGTGTGCTTTCTGGATAGGTGGCGTTTCCATTTGTGGTGGAGTTGGATGAAAAGTTTCGGGTTTACCCGCAGATCAAATTCAGATAGCGACGTTCCACAAATCCATACATCTTCTTTTCTGTCTGGAATTTTAATGTCCAGTCTAAAGTTTGGAATGAAGTCAGCGAATGGATCATCCCCATCCCATAATAGTTTCTTTAGCATCGCATGCGGAAACACTATCAAAGGTTCGCGGCCCGTTCGCTGTGTTATTAGCAGCCAGTATGGAGTTTTTGCTGAACGTTTTTCCTCGATAGCCTGCATGATGAATTTGAGGTATGTAGGTCGTTGTCGTTCTTGGCGGTCTATCAAATCAGCAAGGCTGTCTTTCACGTACCCGTGCTTACATTCGATTGTACAAAGTTCGGTTAAAGCCGTTCCGCTTTCGTGTCGTGCGCAGATGTCTCCGTGCTGGCCGTACGTCCGCTTGCCTTTACGTACCGTTGCTCTGCCGCCAGATGTATCCGTTCGCCAAAATATATCGTCGTGTTTTCCCGCAGTCCACCAGAGCGATAGTTGCTTGCTGATTTTTCGTTCAAAAGCATTGCCTTTTTGTTTGCCCATCCCTTTTCTCTTAGTCACCAGTCTTCCTCTATCCTTTCCTTTGTTATCTCATCATACTGTTTTTTTATTTTGCATAAGATCTGTCGCACCCGCTCCCTACATATCCCATACACATCACCTATCTGCTGCATCGTCTCACCCATAAGTCTATGGCGTAATATATCACAATCCCTATCTGTATCACAGCAAGAGATAAGCATATACCAACAATCCTCTGCTTCTAACACATCCTCTTCGTGAGCCTGTTCTACAAAACAATCACTATTTTCATCCACTAAATCCAATGATGTAAATATAGGGGCCGGTAATATACTGAACGGTTTGTTCCGTTTTTCTAATCGCTTCTTGGCAGCACAAATATGTAACATGCACCATATATATTGCTTCTTCTCAGTTTTTGGGCAACCATATCTCCCACTATCCAACCACGCCTCTGACACCAAATCATCCCTAGTAACAAAACCACGATAGTCACGTAGTCGGTACAACACTTTTGCTGCTGCTGCCTCCATGATACGTTGTAGATTAGGGGACCAATAGCCTTTTTGCCTCCTATATCTAGTCGATTCCTTCATTGGTTTTTCATCCTTTACATTTCCCCGATGGCCGGTTAATCGATTTCAGACACATCGGGGAAATGTTGGCCTAGACATTGTTAACTGCCCTTTTTACCCCCTGTTTTTTTGCCTGTGCCTTTACCCTTAGCAGTGCCTTTACCTCCGCCTCTGCCATCACGCGGGCCTTGCGAACCACTTGGCGGTCCTGTTTTGTCTCTTTTCGGCATGATGTTTCCTTTCATAATGATAATTTGTGTACACTACGTTTGGCTTTGTATATTCTGATCTAAAGAATACATACCAAGCTTGTTCACAAGCCTATCCCATTTACGTTTGGAGAACTTATTAGGCTTCAATTTGAATCGCATTGTACCGTCAAGCGGTAGCGTTACTAACGCTAAGTTGAGTTTGTAATCAATTGTTTGCTTGAACTGTTCTATGCGCTCATATAATCTCCCGCTGATTTTTTCTTTGCGGAGATATTTGATGGCCGTTTTTTCACCCACACCTGGAACGCCTTTGATGTTATCCGATGAACATCCCGCAATGGCTTTCATCTCATGCCATTGGTTGGGTTTGATTCCGTATGTTTTGTAAAACCTTTGGAGATTCGTAGTCTTTCGTTGGATTGGATTGTAGACAGAAATGTTGCCCTGAATACACTGAAATAGATCATGGTCGGCCGTAACGATAATAGCGGTTTGTTTTTTGGGGATGCGCTGAGCTATAGATGCTAAGATATCGTCACTTTCGTATCCAGTTTGAACGAATATATTGGTATAACCGACACCGTGCAAATATTTAACGCGAAGCTTGGCCATTTGCAAACGAAAATCTCTGATGAATATCTGCTTTGTTTCGTCCGCCGGTTCTACTTTGCGATTGGCTTTGTATGTTGGGAGCATATCCTTGCGAAGATTGTATCGTGAGTCAAAACAAAATACTACACGGTTGCTCTCAAATTGCTTTTCTAGGTATTGGACTGTTTGAAGGAAGCCATAAATGATTCCGGTCGCCTTGCCATCGTAGGTTAAAGCTGGCATAGAGTAACGTACGCGATGGCACAGGAAATTTACGTCCAAGAGCAGCCAAGGGTTCATGTTTTTTCCTTCCAACATGGACAACAAATACCTTGATCTTCAAACATGAATGTGGAGTACGTGTTCATTGAACTTGGAATGATGTGTTCATATACCCAATTGCATAACAGTCCTTTTTTGCCTATTGGTACGGCATGTTCGCCCGTTTTAAGGGGGGATGAAAATTTGCATGTACCACAATGTCTTTCTGTTTCGACCGCTTCGGAATTATTCATATCGAGGTTTCCCCTTCAATCTTTCGGGATAGGTGCCGATGGATGATAGATTCGTTTTGCCTTCAAATATGCCGCGCGAGCTTCGGCACGTGTATCGAACATTCCAAGATATATTTGCATGCCATCCATTCTGATCTGGGCATGATACTTCCGTCCCTGTTTATAGTATCCTTTGCTTCGTCGATTGTGTTGGTTTTCCTGGTGTGTAACAATCCTGATATTGAACCTTCGATTATCCAGTGTGTTGTGATTGATATGGTCACCTTGACGTTTATCCCCATATTTCAAACCTAATATTCGTCTGTGCATCCTTTCTATTGTAAGTTTGCCATTTGTCAGGCGGATACCGCGTACAGCATAGAAACTCTGCGTACGCTTGCTCCACAACGCGTACCATTTGTATCTGGAAAGTTTCACGTAGACTTTATCATCGACAAGTGCGTATTGACCTTGTGTGAGCGGAATACGTTTCATAGCACACCTATTCGTCCCATTGAATTATTCATATCTAGGTTTGCGCTTCACTTCACAAGCTGCTTCGATTTCAGCCCACACTTCTGCTACGGTCTCCCGCACATCGCGCTCGAGTCCTTTACGCTCAATAGCTCGAATCAAAGATTCACGTTTTCCCTTAAGGCCCAAATCAGATGCCGTAATGATACTGCTGCCTTTAGGTTGAACCCAGTGGTTTTCATCCACCAGAAAATCAACACAAGCACCAATATCATCAATCCCACAACTCCAGTATATGGGTACTATTACTCTGCGGTCTTTCCCCGTGATTCGATTCTTTTGTATTCGCACTTCGCAGTAAGTGCCTATTTGTCTTGGCTTACCCTTTATCGCTTTGATGATTTTGCCTTTGACACTACTCCACATAACTATGCCAGCATAAAATGTCAGAGCCTTTCCCCCGCTCTGTGTTTTCTCCGCATAACCAAAACCTAAATTAGCGCGTGTCTGATTTATGATGATTAGGATGCTGCTGTTTCTGCGTAATGGAGTTAGTAGACGGCGCAAATCTTGGGAGTTGATAGCGGCTTTGCCATCGGTCATTTTACCTGCTGGTGTTTTGCCCTTTCGATGTGCTAACTTTTGTTCATTGAACTTCTTTTCCTCGGCGTGGCTCGTTAACACATCAGCACTATCTTGCACATAAATGAATGGTTGTCCTTGTTGTAACGCATCATTCACGTGATAGTAAAAATCCTCCAGAAAATATGAGTGAACAGCATTTCCTCGTTTATCTATTTCTGGAGGTTCTATACGGGAAGCCATTTTCTTTCCGAAGAACTTTTCCAAGTTCATCATAGCTCCACCTTCACCATTATCATAGATGAAACGGTATTTGGCGAATCGTGGATTGTGTGCAGCCTCAGCCATACACGATAACGACAACCATGTCTTACCGCTTTTGCTATCCCCCACGATAAGGTAGTATCCGCCTTTGACAAATCCATAAGCTGGATTATCACTACATGCAAGATTCAACATGGTGCTGCCCGTGCTAAGTCCGTACTTGAGACCAACGCGGTTATAGTCTGTGGCAAAAAACTGCTTGACGAGTTTTTCAGTTTTATGGTGCATAAGAATTATCTCAAAAAGAATGCTGGACTAGGACTACGCATCCCAGCCCAGCATTCCGTATTCGTTCGGCTGAGTTAGACTTTCAGTTGTTACTTTCGGCCTTTCTTCTTGGTTTTTTTCTTCGTGCTCTTTTTCTTCTTCTTGGGTGCTGGCTCCTCTTCCTCTTCCTCTTCAAACTCTTCCTCTTCCTCTTCCTCTTCAAACTCTTCCTCTTCCTCACCTTCAGACTCTTCCTCTTCCTCCTCTTCAAACTCTTCCTCTTCCTCCTCTTCAAACTCTTCCTCTTCGGACTCATCTTCGGACTCATCTTCGGACTCATCTTCGTCCTCAGACTCTTCGTCCTCGTCCTCGAATTCATCCTCGTCTTCGGACTCTTCGTCCTCGAATTCCTCTTCCTCTTTCTTAGCCTTCTTGCCCTTGGCCTTTGTCTTGGCTTTTGTCTTGGCCTTAGCGCTTGGGGCGGAAGCCTCACTCACCTCATCCATCACGGCTTCACGCAGATCCCCGAGTTTATCAAACTCATCCGGATCTACGTCCAAGTCATTCATGTAGATGAACTTCTTGAGTTCTTTGGCGGACATTTTCTCAATTGCTTTCACTTTCTTACTCCTTGTATTAGAAGTTTCCGATTTTGATTCTCCCGTTCGGAGAAACAACTCTTTGATTTCCTTGTACGGCAACACTTTGATGATGTCGTCAAGGCACACAACTTGCTTCAGCATACGGTCTGGGTTATAATCACGTTTGCGATCCAGAAAATTGATTCGACTAACTTCAAAGAATTTCTGGCGGTTGTACGTTTTTTCGTTCAAACCCAGTCGTAAAGTTTTACCTCCTTCAAATTCACACCAGCCTTCAAGTTGGTCTTGCGTTTCCTCATCATCCAAATACTCTTCCAGCAGCTTGCCGAACAGATGGTAGGAAATATCGAATATCTGCACTCCGCGTTTGCGGTCTTTTGTATCAATCACGTTGAAAACTTGCCGGCGCTTCGGCTTTAGTGATTTGATAAAATCTTCATCGGCATCAACGTCTTCGCGTAATACAGCTACTTGTTCGCAGATAGGGCATAGCCCATATGGTTTAGGGCCTGTTGCAGGGCATACGACGGTGTCATTGTTTGGCCCAACAGATTTGTGTACGAAATACGTACGCTCGAAAGAGAACGCACCTGGATCAGCAAACGGATTGCCCGCACCTACCATGTATGGCAAGATGTCGAGACGTATGGGATCGTCACTTTTGATTTGTATCATACTCACGTTTTTCGGCAATGCTAGAGCACGACTGGTGTACAATTCGGATGATCTCTTCTGTGCTTGTTTTGATCCATGTGAAGCCATTCCACGTTTGTATCGCGTCTTTCTACGTTTCATTTTTGTCCTTTCGCACGGGGTTGAATTCGGTTTTTAATCTATTTGCTAGTGTTTTACCTTTCATGTATCCAAACGTGCCATATTTCATAATACCAAATGCAACGATAGGTAACACAAACGGCACTACAGCTAGAATGATTATGATTGTTGTATTCATTTCAAGCACGTCTTTTTTTGGTCTTGTTAACGCGACTACTTACACGTCTTGTGCGATTCTCTTGTAGCTGTCTGGTTCCTGTTTCATCTGCACGCGGTACGCTGAAATACTTTTGACCATGAAGTGATACCAAACCTTCCAATGCGCGTTTGCGGTGTTCGATGGCGGTTACCATATTGGATAGATGATCAACCTCTTCCCGCAAATCGATTAGTAACAGCACACGTTTTCCGTAAGCCGGATGACTACACACCACGTTTTTGATTGCTGTTTCGTTTACCGATTTGAGTTTGTATTTACTTGGATTGGAACGTACCCGCAATGACAATTTGGCATCGGCTATTTCATTCAAAGCCTTTTGTCTGTCGTGCTCTTTTCTCTTTGTACTTAACTGATCAGCAAATTCAAGTAGCAACTTCGGTTGCAATACCCATTCCCGATCTAATTGTGTCGGATCTGGGTTCAAAATTCTTTTAGCACTTGTCTTCACTATAGTTATCTCCATACATCTGTTTTTGTTTCTACCTATATTATCGATCTGCTAATCTTCAACAACGATTTGGTAGCAGGCCATTGCTAATCCTGCATGTTTGCTGTCGTAGAAATTACCTTCAAACGTCTGAATAATACGACAAGCACGTTGTTGTAATTTTCGATGATTGTTTTTTAGCAGGATGGCGCGGGCATATCCAATCACAGCCCATCGAATAGATTCGGCATCAGATGATGCCAATGCTGTTAAGAGCCCAGATGTATTATTCCAATCCGTTTTGAAGCTGAACAACAAACGGCATAGGTCTATAATTTGTCGTTGTTCTTCAGCCGCACCCTCCAACCATTCTAGTTGTTCGTTTTTGTCGGCCAGGAGTACAACACCTTCCAACATTTCGATGGCACGGCGGGCAGACCCGTCAGCTTGTTCGATAATTGTGGCTTGAACCTTTTTGTCTATTCGTGTTTCAATCTGCTTTTCAATATACAGAAGTGATTGTTCAATAGCAGATGCATTTAGCGGTTTGAATTTGACTGGGAAACATCGGTCACGTACCGTTCGTGTCAACTTGTTTGGATCGGTAGTACACAAAATGAAGTAAACATGAGATGGCACATCTTCCAATATTTTGAGCATGGCTTCTTGGGCGCCACCCGTTAGTCTGTGGGCTTCATCAATCAGCCATAACTTGGACGTACCATTCATAGGTTTCAAGTGCATAGATTTGCGAATATCCCGGACAGCATCGATGCCTCGAATATCGGCACAGTTCATTTCTGAAAAATCAGGTATCCCACATTTGATGTGCCGCCGCATTATTCGGGCACTTGTAGTTTTCCCTGATCCAGAATGACCTGAAAACATCATTACATGGGGTATTTTTTTCTTGATCACCATGGCCTGTAGTGCTTTGATTGCTTGTGGTTGTCCATAAACATCTTGTAATTTCGTTGGTCTGAATTTGCGATACAGTTCCATGGCGTTTCTCCTTTTTTAGCATTTCACGGCTTATACTTCGCCTTTTCATACCAGCTGCGGCCCATCGGTGCAACTTCTGCATCAACACCTACAGGGACAATAATCCAACCCCAATGTTTACGTAAATCAATTGTCATAACCTGATGGGCTATTTCAATATAGTCTTTCAATTCACGGTGTAGCACATCAGCAATTACACTGTCGTGAATTTGTCCAATAAGCTTTGTCTTCATCTTATATTTTTGTAATAGTTTATTGATGCGGATTAGGCACCATAATAAGCAATGAAACGCACTACCTTGAATTGGATAGTTTATGACTTTCTTGCGATCCATAGCACCAGAAATACGAAAGCCCGTGAGGGTATCAAAGAATCCTCTGTCTAAATAATCTTCCCACCAATCCCACTTCCATTCTGTATACACACGAAATCTGTTTTCCCAGAAGTCTTTTTCAACCTTTTTGATATGGCCTTCAAAGCTGTGGGGTAAAGGGGTTTCTCCCGGAACACACCGACCTAGTTTTGTAATGCCGTGACGACGAAGATGTTTAAACACATCCTCACCTGTTTTTGTTTTCAGATGTAATCGTTGCACAGCATACCATAACGATTGAGCACAACTGAGATACCAATCGCCGTAAAATTCAGGAAACACAAACAGATTTTTTGCACAGTGACGTAAGGCATCTGTATATTCTTTAATGGTCAAACAATAGATTTGCATACACATATCTCGGTGCATGTCAGATTTTTTGTCTTTGATATATCTGATGAGTGTTGGGTCGTGATTATAACAGGCAGCTGTTTTGACTTCTACGCCACTAAAATCATGTTCCACAATATGTCTATTTAGTCCGCGCGGAATGAATGCGCGGCGTACAAGTTTTTTAATAATGGGATCTCGAATGGGTATATTTTGTAGGTTTGGGTCAGCACAAGAACCACGAAAAGTTCTAACTGTATCCAAACCAAAAAATGGGTGAATGAAACCTTCTGCATCTGTATGGCGTTGAATTCCGTTCAAGTATGTACCTTTAGCTTTTTTGAACTGTTCAAGTTTTGTATACCATTCTAAAAACGGCAGGTCAATATTTTCAAGTGCTGCTTTGTCAGCTTTGTACCGTCCCGTTGCAGTTCGTGTGCCTTTCGCCAGTTCAAGTTCGTTGAAAACAATATCGCCTAATTGTTCACGACTACCAAAGTTCATTTTGAGGCCATACTTTCGTTTCCAAACGCGATAGACCTTATCCTCTTTCATACGCGCCGTAAGCTCTTGAATTTTTACACTTAAGTGCTTTTGGGCGCGATCTATATATGCAGTATCAATACAAAATCCATTACACTCCATTTCTGCAAGCGTAATTGATCCTTGTTGAAACAATTGATACCCATCATGCGTTATGGGTTTGCATTGCACGTCGGTGAGCCTTTCCTTGTTTTACCAATTCAGGTATTTGTATTATCGCTAATTCATCTTCTACTTTCGAATCCATACCACAATACAACATCACATCGGTAATAGGCAGTTGAAGGATTCGGTTGAGTTTATATGCAGGCGCACGGAGATATGGTTCGATATGATCATTGTAACTTTGTTGTCCTAGCCGTACGAACGATTGGAATTTTACACCCGTTACCTTTGGCCTGTTGTCTAGGGCATGCGCCCCAAGCACCACGTCATAATACCAACCTTTTACATGTATCTTATGTTTGTGCAAAATCCAACGATGTTCAAATTTATTGTTGGCTGCTATCTTTCGGATGTGTGGATTCCGGAGAATCGCTAACATTTCGTCTACCGCGTCGCCAGCCCATGGGAACACTACCGTTTGTGGGCCCGTACACACGCTACAGCAAACGATCTCTGCACCAGGGGTATCAGGCTTCAGGCTGGACGCTTCCAAGTCCCAGGTGGCGTGTGCGGGCTTAGATCGATATAGTTGATATAAGTATCGGCCCGCTTGGGAGGGGGATGTGATGATTTCTATTCCCGAACTATAATCCGGTACTTTTACCCATGGTAGTTTTTGCAGTTTGATTGCCGCTTTGATATGCCGGTTAAAAAGCATTGTGTATTGTTTTCCTGGTTTGCGTAGTATATATGAGGGATGATAAGTGGGGCATATCCAAACGTTTTTATTTTGTATAGGTATATGCCATCCAGTCCATCGTGAGAATGCGTCGATTTTGTCTTTCCAAAAGATAGGTATTACAGATTCAACAGCAGTGGCACCTAACAATATGATACAGGTGGGTTGAAAACTTTCTATCTCTCTCAGCACGTTAGGACGACATGCTGCAATTTGAGCGCTTGTTGGTGTTTCGTTTTTTGGGGGACGACAAATCACAGCGTTTGTTTTTTGGGCATCCACATCTAAGTTTATGCCATAACGTTTCAACCTCGAACGCAAGTACTGTCCAGATTTTCCGATCAATTGTGTGTTTTTTTCGTCTTCCAAACGACCCGGAGCTTCAGCTACAAACAACAATCGCTTTCGCCCTTTACCTGTAGGCGGCATCTTGGGATGTATACACGTTCGATGTAATTTGCATAGACCGCATCGGGGTGTGGTACTCATCGATTTAGATGTGGATATGTCGTTTGTGGAAAAGAATCCTTTTTTCATCGCTTACACGTCCTCTGCATATTCAACTTTACACCCCAACTCCTTGGCACCTTTGCGGCAATAGTATGGGCTTATCTCGATGGATATGCTATCGATACCCAAGCGTTTACATACACGCGCTGTAGTAAAACTGTGCCCAAACATGTCAATCACAGTATCGCCGGGCACACAGCAAAGTCTTATTATCCGTTCCATTAACTTCTGGGGGTGCTGTGTAACGGACCATTTGACCCGTTCTTCTGCATTGCCAACTACACGCGGGAATTCCCACACGGCGTCAGGCACACGCCCATCTGGATTAGCTCGTGGGTCGTTGTGCTTCTGTCTCCATGATTCAACTCGGATAGCATTTGGATAGAGTTTGGCTTCGGGATTGCTAATGCGGATCATGGGCCGATAGCCACCCGTACTATCGTGTTTGTTGTGCTGACCAAAAGTATACCGCCAGATAATCTCCCGCACCAAGTTTCCTCTGTACTCAAAGTGCCTACTTGATGACCATGCACTGGAGTTGTGTGCGCAGTTAAAGCTCATCCAAAAGATTTCGCTGCTATACACTCCAATTTTCATCATCCTTTTGAGCCACTCATGGTATGCTTCTTTACTCTTCCAATGATCATCAAAGCCTCTGTATGGAGCCTTGATATTGTCTGGAGGATCAGCAAACACAAGTTTGGCTGGAAGCAATTTTGGCAATACCTTCAAACTATCGCCGCAGATAATTCGAGTTCGTGTAGAGCGTAAAGCACACATTATTCAGCATCGCTTTCTTGAGGAGTTACGCCCAAAGCCGCTACAAATTCAAATTGTCCGCTTGTGGCTTTCAGCTTTTCTTGTGATACAATACAGCTGTTGTGTTTATGGGTTAATGCTATTAGTTGTGTAGGTGAAATCAAAAAGGTCAATGGCTTCCCTACATATTTTATCTTTTTGATTTCCTGAAATTCCGCACCTGTGCCAGTGCCCCGAACTAAGGCCCGGTTGGTAGTGAGTGTAACGAATATGTCACTGTCCTCTGGATTGTCAGCGCTGAAAATAGCAGCACGGCGCGCAGCCTTTTCTAGTCCTTTCGGCAAGGTCATTTTTTTTCCACTGATTTTAAAACCTTCGTCCGAGTCAGGAAAGCTTTCGGTGTATCGACGACAGCAAATGATTGGGCCGTTATTGCGGCGGAAGTGAACCCAATCTTTTGTCTCTCCAAATTTGGTCACCTGAGCAGTTATTAGATGTTTGACGGTATCTTTGCGGATAAGCATAGATCGTCGCACATCGGTTTTCGTGTTGAACTTAGCTAGACGAGTATTGTCGCTGGCTTCAAGTTTTTCTGGTGCGATATGAATACAAGTCAAAACAAAATTGGATTCGTCACGGCCTGCACAATCAGCCACCAACGATAAGCCTTCAAGAAAATCAGATGGCAGGGATTTCCATGTCTTGGGGCTTTTGATAGATTCAATGGGCAGGGCGATTTTAGATTCGAGAGCATATGTAGCCTGTTTGTGCATTCCCTTGATGATCAGCTTGCCCTTTTTGGATGTGGTGATATTTAGATTTTCTTCGGGCATACTTTGCAAGAGGCTAATCAGCTTTTTGGCGGACACCGCCCCAGTGATGCCCAAAGAGGATCTAGCCCAGCAAGCTATTTCGTCATTGAATGTGTAGACTTTTCCATCCTTGAATACAAAACATGACGACTGTTCGACGATTTCACGCTCAGACAAACCAGGGACAACCGAATTCAGTTCTTTCAATAATTGCTCTCGCTTGATTTTGGACATTGTCATTTCCCCTTACTAACAGACGTTTTCGGTTAACGATTCGACAAAAATAAACCTTTAATAATATTATCGCACTAAATGAAATGTGGTGCTAATAGTCGAAACTAAGAGCACCACATGAATCGATTTGATTGTCGTAATAACACTACTTGCTCGGGAAGATTCTGCCCTTCTCTACCCTGACGATGTCGAAGTGTACGAGTGCGGGCAAAACACAGGCGCGGAGGAGCCACACAGTCTGTTTCGCATTGTCCTTGCCACCAGCCTTTATATACTTCGAGTTGGCAAGTTTGGCAACCTGTTCGATTGAAGCGCCTTTGACCGGGAGCTTTTTCAGCGTGCTACATATGCAATCGAACCTCTTGGCACTCTTTTTTGCTACGGGTTTCGCAGCAGCCTTGGTTTTCTTGGTCGTCTTTTTGGTGGCTTTCTTGGTGGTATCTTTCGGCTCAGCATGCGCCGGATCACTGGCATCGACACTGATATTATCGCCAGCAGCGATAATGGTTTTCACCAACTTCTGGTCGTTACTGGTGAGCGTCCCGTCAAACGCCTCCATGTACTGGCCAGTTTTGTGGAGCCGCATGAGCAGTTTTTCATTGGTGAGTTTGTGGGGAGCGGTGAAGCCAAACGTCTTCATCAGGCTGACACCATCTTTGCGAGTCACAGCCAGAATCTTGGGGGCCTTCGATGCAGTCTTCTTGCTCGTTCTCTTGTTCGTTCGCTCGTTTGTCTTTTTCGTTGCCATGATTGTTGCCTTTCCAAATGAGGTTGTTGTGGTATTTCTTAAATCAGCAACGCAACATACGCTGCTATGCATAGTATCAGTTTTATCTTCCACTCAGGCACGGGTTTCCCAATTAACGAGGAAGCAGATGGCTGTGGTACTTGCGCATGGGCATAAGGGTGGTCAGTTTCGCCATGGCCATATTGGCATCCGCTGCATAACGGCTGAGGCCTGAAGAGGTATATCCCCGATCACACTTCAAGAATTCCTGCAAGGCTTTGATATCCTTGAGCATCGACGTGAGCGCTATATCCAAATCGGTGGCAACCTGATCGATGTTACGTTCGATCTCAAATGCCCGCTTGGTCTCGTCTGATGCATGATCTGCGTTTTCATTATTGCTCAAAAGGTGCAATGCATTTTTGTCGGCCATCTTAGCGATAACGTTGTCTTTGGCTGCCATCGTTCTGCCCTTTCTGCTTTGCTCTACTGTATTCAATTGTCAACCTTACTGTCTTTAGTCTAACAATAGCATCGGTAGTTGGCAAGTGTAAAATTAGCAAAGTTGCTTAATTTTTTTAAAAACACCATTATTAAACCAGGAGAGCGGAAAAAACTTCAATATTCTGAACCCAACAATTTCAGAAGCTCGACCGGATTGCCAAGTTTCCAATTTCCGGGCACCCAGCTACATACACGCATTTGCTCGGTAGATAGGCCCCTTCGCGCTTGACTACCCAGTTCAAACGCATGATACCGCGTTTCTTTTCCTCCTCCGATTGGTTAAGCCCGATTGAACCCGTAACGTGTGCACGTTTTCGTTTGTCTTCGCTGAAGTGCTGACGGTCTATGATGGCGGCATTATATGAATTACTATCGGTTTGTGTGGCTGTGATAACGAGGCAGTGATATACCTGAGATAGTTTACGTAGATCCTTCCACGTTTGGTTTATGCGATCCCGACCTTCAATGCCGCTGTATGTCATATCCAAAATATCGGCATAGTCAATTACCACAACATCTACTGGCCACCCATCCCGCTGCCATTCCTTCAGCATCGTATCAATATCACGTACGTGCAAACTATCGTTGGGGTGAATGGAAAGGCGCAATAAATTGTGATCACTTTTTGCTTTGTTGGCCATGTAAGCTAACCCGTCTTTGTGCGCTTGTCTCCATCCTAATCCCTGTTTGAATGTTCGACGTATGTATTGAATGCGGGGTTTAGTACTCGTACCGCGATGCAACACTTTTAGTTTTTCAGGATAACGGATCATACCGGGGTACAATGGGGTACGAGAAATGCGGGAGGCCATACGACGTACGATTTGGTCTTGTGACATATCACCAACTTGATAGTACGCTACGCGCCTGCGTTGTAACACAGCACGGAATACCATATCCATAAGCCAGAACGTTTTTCCCCTCTTTTCTGGTCCTTCAAATGAAATCAAACCATCGCGTTCCAACTGCATGCCAAAGAATTTACCCAAATCACCCGGATAACGAATCAATGGATCATGAGAATGTGCAAAAGCTTGTTTCATCACGGCTTGATCTGTAAATGGATCGATCCATTCACCCACACCAAGATTGATACGATTCCATTTGGTGATTGTTTCAATAGCGCTTTCAGGATCGCTCTCTTCCAAACTGTCTTCAATATCGTTTCGCAGGCGTTCCAGATGAACACTATTGAACAATCGGCCCGCAGCATCTAGTACATATTCCGTATTGGTATTTATTTTATCATGTACAAATTCGTCTGATATTTCCTCCAGGAACGTTTCTACACTTTCAATCAGTGATTCGTCTTGCGTTTTTGCAGCCCATCGTTCAAACAAATTGCGGATGCGACGTTTCGGAGCGTGTTCATATTTATTGTAATATCGTACGCACCAACCTGCCACTAAATTGGACCACTTGGATTTGAAAGCATCAGACTTCCATTTGCTTGTTACTCGGCCACATACAACATCATCCATTACCATGGATGCTAGAACCGTATGTTCATCAGCAGCATTACGGGATTTCTGGATTTTCACAGCTAATTCCCTTTTTATGCGATTATGCAATCTAAATACGTACTACGTTATCGATTTAAGGTACCTAGCAATCTGTACACGCGATTTTCAAGGGCTCAGGGGTAACATAGTATACAAATCAAAATATCACGGCTTGTAGGGGCTGCTAGGCGCTTCCGGGTCCATATATGATAGTTCTACCACTTCCCGACGTCCTTTCTTGTGAATGAGTTTACTCTGCGTTGTAATTGGTTGGGGCGAACCTATTTGGCGTTGTGTGTTGTTTTGATTTCTTTCCATCGATTCAAACACGCGCCATAACTCATCGCAAAACCGTCGGGCGGAATATAGTTTCGGCGTGTACGGTTCTAACACATGATCTGCATACCAATCAATTGCGCGTTGAATTTCTTTGGCGGTGTATAGATTGCGATTGAGGACATGCGCAAACTCTTTAGCCCAAGCGCTAAAGTCTCGATGTCTATCGACTTTCTTTGGCAATCTATTCATTCGTCTCTTAACTTTGAGTGGTATTGCGTTGAAAAACCTTCTGGCTAATTTGTATTGGGGTGTTCTCTTGTAATCATTTGGTGATGTAGGTATTAACAGCCCTTGGTGTGTGTATGTTTTTACTACCAGGGAAAAAGGGATATATATTATCCCCCCTTTAGGGGGGGATATATATCCCTGTTGGGGGGTTCTATAGGGGGGTGTGGTTTGTTTCTTCTTTTTAGTTTCAATAGCAAATACCAAAGCGACCCCAGGTTTTTTCTTCTTCCAACCTATCAAACCCAAACAGATCAGATTTTGTATGGCGTTTTGTATCCCCGATCTTTCTATACCCAATAGTTTCACCAATGTTTTGCTGCTGTATTTTGTTTGGGGTGTGTAAGCTTGCGCATAACGGATGAAAACGTATATCGCAAGCTCGTTGATCGTGTTGAATTGTTGAAGCGCAACAATAGCGTTACCATCAAGTCGTAAAATATTAGGTTTGGTAGGTTTCATGGTTAAATCTCGATGCTTGTTTCTTTTGCGTTGGTGAAGATCATTTTAGCGATTTTTTACTAGGAAGAACCTGCTTTACTTTTCTGGTTTTGGTGGGTTGTATCGCCATTGCGGCTACCAGTTTCATACTTGCTTTCATATGATTTGTTTCCGTATTTCTTTTGATCCGTCTGACTGCTACAATTTGATTTTTTTTAATGTTCTTTGCGGCTGAAAGTTTGTTGCATCGTTGTATTGTTTTTGCATTTGTGTTTGTAATTCTTTTGAACTGTTTCATCAGGACGTATGGGACAGACTCACTTGTACTCATCCATTTAACAATGGGTTTTTTGTTGTCATCCTTCCATGCTGCCAGTCTACGACAATCCATTCTATTTGCTAATTCTAAATTGATTGCGTATATGAGTTGCAATCTAAAAGCTACGTATTCCCTGTATTGTAAACTTCTCCTTTTTCCATGAGTGTGTACGGGGACAGAAGACCACCCTGCACAATAAATCATAAAGTATTCCCACGACATGGCACACGGTTCCCATGTTTTTATAATATCTGTAGCTTCTTCAACTTTTTCTTGGAATGAAACATCTGTTTTCTTTTTCATTTTACTTCTCCTTTGATAAGTTTCGTTTCTTTCTTATCCGCAAAGTCTTTGCCTCCAACAAACTTTGCGAAGTTGTGTAGAGCTTTTGCAGCTAATATTACATTGTACAATACGAAGAATGCTTTAATGCCTTGCAATTGTGTTACGCCCATTTTCTTCAAATCTTGACGAATTGTGTCGGCAAGAAATGTGACGGAGGAGGTCATGCTGTCCAGTTTTTTCAAAGCGCTTTCTATATCGCGCATTTGTTGAGTTATCTGGGGTTGGATTTTTGTTGCTTTTTTGACTGCGTTCCGAATATCTCTTGTTCCTATGGGTTTACTACCCCTCGTGATTTTTTGTGCAATTGTGTTTTGTTCTTTCTTTGGAATTTTGTAATCTACAACGGCCTTTTTGAATTCACGTGCCTGAGACATGGTGGGGAATTTTTCTACTGCGTTACGTTCAATGTGTGTTTTTGTTTTTGTCTTTTTATCTATTACATAGCACTGGATAGTTTCCAATGCCTCTTGCACCATCCATTGCTTCCAGTTACTACCCAGGAATTTGAGGATGATAGTCTGACCGACACCTTTGGTTTTGCAATGTTTGAAATCTCCTTTGATTCCTGTAAATAATGCCTTAATAGATTCATTAAGGCATTCCTCCCACGTTGCATATTTCGCCAACTCCTTATTCAGGAAATCACGGGCGGCATGGACGGTTTCGTTGATAACAGCGGGCGATTGATTCCATTCCAGGTTTTCATTCGCCATGATCCGCAACATTGTGGCATCGTCGATATTGCGGATTGGAATGTCAATAGTATCAACACTCAAATTTCTAAGCGCGATAAGTCGATGGTGGCCGTATCCTAGCTGAAAGAATCCCTTTTTCGTTGGGTGTGGACGTGCAATGATGTTATCCCAAAAGGTTGTTTCTTGAATTGATGTTTCAAGTCGCTTGACTTTGTCTTTGTCAATTGGATACGTCTTCATCCGTCGGTACGGATTCGGTTTGATCTTGGAAACTTTGATTTTCATGTTAAAATCTCCTTTCTGATTCGCTCCAATTCAGTGGAAGGCGATTCGGCTGCGTCTTTACCACTCAATTGTATGTTGTACGTTTCACCCTTATATCCAGACAACGAATCTACAAGTTTTCGTGCTGTATCTTGCGCTTGTTTTGTATTATCGAGGCATACAGCACGTATGGGGTATTTAGACATTTTGAGAACTTGTGCTGATGTGATAGACAAACCAAACGTAGCTACTGCGCCAGGACCAATGGCCCACACATCAATGGGACCCTCTACGATAACGATAGCATGTCGCGCGAAGTCTTCACCGTATAATAAGGTTTTGTGTGGAATGGTTTCGTATTCTGGTTTGGCAGAAAGATAACGCGGACGTATGTCCTCGTCAATAGCTCTAGTTGTCCAACTGACGCGTTCTCCCCGGTAAAATATAGGCAAGAACAAGCGCCATTGCATGGCGGGATTAGATAGGGCAATGCCTTGAACAGACCACAATTCAGCAATATACCGCCAATCGAATCCACGGGATTTTATATACCGCTTATGTGCGTTGTGTAGTGAGCCTACTTCAGCGGGTTTAAGGAATTGACCTGTGTGTAATTTTAGTTGCTGATGTTCGGGCCGAATACCCTTGGCAATCGTTTTGGCTTCTACATAGGTTATTCCAAATAGGACTGCCATTGTCTCGGTAATGGAGTGGTGACCACAGTTCCAGCAGTTGACGTATTTATTGGTGATGTCATATCCCATATGATATTTGCCACTGTTCGTGCCGCAGAATGGGCAGTCAAATTGCAACCATCCATATCGGGCATGGTGGTGGCCTTCGGGCGCTGTGCGTATTCCATTTGATTGTAATAACGTTTCAAAATCCATAGAGGTCATCGCCGTTTCAATTGGGATTATTTAATACTCTCACCTTGAAACCATAATAGGTAGTTCAACCATACTCCAACTATTTTCATCGTTACGTCTTAGTCTCAATACAAAATCAGTTCGCACGAGTCCTCCGAAAGTGTTCCGGGCATCCACCCATCCTATCACACAATATTCGGTGTTGCCCAAATACGTGACGCATTCCCTGGGGTTCTGATAGTCACCACGTAAAATACCGCCGAACCGTGCTGTACTTGGTGACTTGAGACGGTCTTTCACAAAGCTCTCCGCCATAGTCCACGCCTCGATTTTCATAGAGACGGAGTCTGGGGTTGATTCTGTTGGCGGCGACGGGGCTCTGTATGGTTTGTACTCACGTGTGTGTCTCGTGTTTGTTGGCTCCTGTAACCACAATATGAAACATACCATCATCGTCCCAACAATAGCAAAAAAGACCGTTTTATTCATAAGTCATTCTCCTTATGGAAGTTGGGTTTTTACCCTGTTGGGTTTTCTAACCATTTGCGAACGAGTTTCGCCAGTGTTTTAGTCATGGTGGTACCACGTCGCCGACATTCTGCGGAGAAAGCATTTTTCAGTTCCGCTGGAAAGGTTTCTCCAGTTTTGATGAATAGAATGGATGTTGGTTTTCGGCGTTTCATTTGTGTCCCCTGAGATATAATGTGTGGATGTTTAGCTGCTGGTCTTCGCGTTTACCGTCAAGCGTTTGAGTAACAACGCCTTGTTTTCTTTCTATGCGTTCGGCTACTGTAATATCAACCGTTCCTTTGGCAATAAAATAGTAGATGAGTACATGTTTGCTTTTCTGCCCGATTCGTCGGATGCGTTGCTCAGCTTGTTTGTGCCAACCGGGCACATCCCACAATTCAGCGAAAGCCAGTGTACTAGCTGCTGTGAGTGTGATAGCTTCTTTTGCAGCTAACGATCCAATAAATATGCGGATGCGTTTGGATGTTTGAAATCGTTTCACGACGCTGTGTTTTGCTTTGCCATTGGTTTTTCCGTAAACAGAAACGGCGCAGCGGGAAAATCGTTTTAGTATGGCATCGATTACAAAGTGATGGTGGGCAAACAATACGAGTTTACCGTCATTTTCTTCAAGAAACGATTCGATCCATTCGATGATTGCGGTTATTTTTCCTTGTGCTGCTAATCTGCGTAGATAGCCGTTGCGGACTAACCGCTCGGCTCTCCATTCACGGTTCTTTTTTTGGCCTTTGGTTTTGGCGATCCACGCTTTGAAATCGTCTCGTGCCTTGGTGTACTCTGACATATTGTCAATATGCACTAATTTGACAATCCGGCGTATACTGGGCAGTTCTTTTTGTACGTCTTTTGTCAGTCGTCGAATCATTCCCAATCGTTTCAGTTTGGCGCGAAGCAGTGGCAATTTACACGCCCCAGTAAAGTCGAGTCGTCCGTATACAAATTTTGGTTTACAGTAGCGTGTAGCGTACGGTAGGAAATGGGGAAAGGATTTGGGCCATAGCAGATTGATGGTCGAGTATAATTCAATGGGGCGACTGAGTAGTGGTGTACCTGATATGGCTATGATGTGGGGGATGTTTGCGCCGATTTTACGGATGATCTGCGTGCGGTCAGCACCCATAGATTTAATCATGTGGACTTCATCAAGGATCAGGCATTGTGGCCGCATGTGGCGGATGATAAATCGGGACCAGTATAGTGCGATTTCATAATTGATGACTATGCGTTTGTGCTGCTGAGGATCGAAATGTTTGGGGGCCGTGAAAGATTCACCTACCGTGGTGCGTAGTCTTGTGTGCTTGCGAGCTTGCTCTTGCCATTCCCATTTGGCTATAGCGGGGGATATGATCAGGGTGGGGGTTGTGGCTGTTTTGTTTCGGCGTAGGTAGTATAGAGCCTGAATGGTTTTGCCTAAGCCCATATCATCAGCCAGCAATGCGCGGCCATCAAGCCGTTCGATTGCTAATATACCTTGCTTTTGATATTTGTATAACGACGTCATGATAGGCTACATTCCCACAGTTCTGTCAAGCTTTCAAGCACTTGAGATTTGGTCCATTGCAATTTCGTTGTACAGTACCATATGATAGCATCGAGTGTGTTGGTTGGGTCGTCTGCATCAATTTCATTATCTAGTTCACGTGGGGGATATTGTAGCATTTGCCACACAGCCCATGCGTGGTCGGATACACGTTCACATTTGGTTGCGAATGTTGTGTGGTATGTTGGACATAGGGATTCTGCTAGTTCGGTATCGTATTTGATTTTGGGTTGTGTGTGTCGTGATTTTTTGCGTATTATAGAGATAAAACCCATTTGTAATTTGAACGCGAACCATGTTGTGAACGCAAATTGGTTGTTATATGTATGCAGACATTTCATAAATATTAGATGGCCTTCACCTATCCAATCATCAAAATTACCCTCATAGCGGTTGTGGAATTTCCAAACGTATTGATACATCAGTTTTTCACATTGTTCAAATGTTTCAGTTGCGATGTCTTCATGTAAAGCTTTGTCGGCCGCTATGTCTGTGTGCAGAGCGATGCTAGACATTTAATACCTCCTGCGTTAGTATTTCAGTCCGCGTTCATGGCACAGTTAGTATATCTACGACAGCCTAGTCGGTAAAGCGAAAAGCTTAGAAATCTAAGCTTTTTGTTTTCGTTTAATCTGGGGTTTTATTTAGTAAACAGTTAAGTACTTTATGTAAGTTGTCATGCCGCATTGCACTGCGCCCGTTCAGATAATTGTACAATGTTTGGGTGGATTTGAGTTTTGCGATTTTGGCAAGCTTGTATCGACTCCATCCCAGATTCTTACGGATAGCCTCAATTGTGTGCCGCATGAGATTTTCATCGAGAGATTTTAGTGCTGTCTCAATGCGTTGTTTTGACGTGTCCATTTTCTTCAGGTTCCCCCATCTATTGTTTCGAGATAAATAGAGTGACAGTCCATAAAGGATTGACGCCCATGCAATCCACAGTTGGGGCATCGCGTTCGTTGTCCTTTGGTTAGTCGAATGCGAGTAATATATTGAGGGCTTCCGAATGCGGTTGTGAGGGCTTTTGCTTCCCATATTTTAGTAATTACTCCGAGCGTATCATGACGACAATCGGGCATTCGATGTACACATACTTTACTGCCAATTTGAAATGGTGTGTCGGGTATGGTTTTCATCGTTCTACCTTTCCGCCATCCTTTCCAAGCCCCCGCCTATGCCAGCGCGGGGGCGTTAAGGGGCTCTATGCCTCCTTGGCTTTGATTGCCAACCATTCTTTGCTGAGGTAGTAATTGACCTTGTCCGTAACCTCAATGGCGGTCTCCGTGACGCAACCGGTTACTTCCTTGCCACCCACCTCGCAAGAGATAGACGTGCGGCGCGGCAGAAGTGGCGTGGTACTTGCCGGGTAGTCGGTTGCCGCGCGAAACGTACTGGCCTCAAAAATGAATTGCCCGCCAGCAAGTGTTGTCATTGCAATAAAGTCCATCGTCTTTCCCTTTCCAAAATGCTAATGTCTATATTGTTTATCTTCTTTACTATACTATTATAATAGTATTATATTATAATAGATGGGCAAGGGAAATCTTGGGATTTTTGAATAAAAGTACGGGTTTTTCGGATGGATGTGGGGTTTTACCGCAGAATCCCTATTTTTTCTATGCGAAAATTATAGTAATTTTGCATATATGGCGTATACTTAATGTATGTACGTTCGGTTTTTGTATGGGAAGGGATAGCATGGTACAAGCAACATCTAAGAAAAAGTGGATGCGGAAATGGAAACCCGAATTGGCTATTGTGGGTTATGAATTAGCGCGTGATGGTTTGAAATTGTCCCAGATAGCAAAGGTCCTGAACATCAGTAAACCCACAATCGATAATTGGATTCAAACACGTCCAACATTTCGTTTTGCAATTCGCCGAGGACGTCGCTGGCGTAAAGAATCACGCAAATGTACATACGATATGGGTGATTATGTATACGATAGATTGAGTGAGCCAATGAGGTTGCTGTGGCATAAATTAGATCGTATGCATAGGGCAAATGTAGGCATTGAAAAAGTGGAAGCGATGTTCGCCAATTATGGAAAAGATTTTCGTCAGCATTTGTTCTTGTGTGCCCTTGTAAAATCTGCGTTTTCTATCGCTGCTGCTTGCCGTAAAGTGGGCATCAAACGGGCCACATTCCAAACATGGTATTTAGATTCTGATTTTCAAAAACTTGTCCGTGAAATTGAGGACATAAAAGACGATATGTTTGAGAGTAGTTTAATTCGCAAGGTGCTTGATGGGAGTGAGCCAGCTATATTAGCAGTGGCGCGGTCACGATTGAAAAAACGAGGATACGGGGATAGAGCATCACTGGATGTCAATGTGCAAGGTCAAATAGATCATAACCATAAAATGTTCCCCATGGAAAGTTTGAACTTGCCACTGCCTATCCAGAAACAAATACTTGCACATTTGCGTACGGCGAAAGCGATAGATGCTGAGGTTGTCGCATGATTGGGTTTCGTGAATACGATGTGATTCGGAGTATCACGCGGAAATCTTTCTACGAATTCGTGAAAGAGTTTTGGCCTATAGTCGTACAGAACGAACCGCTGCAATCCAATTGGCATATTAAGTATTTGTGCTGGGATGCACAACGCGAAGTGGAACGAATATTAGCACGCAAAAAGAAACGTTACGATTATATCATATACAACATCCCTCCGGTGAGTCTCAAGTCTACGATATTTGCGATATTTTTGCATGGATGGATATGGGCTAAAAATCCATCTATGAATTTTATCGGTTGTTCTTATGAGCAAAATCTGATGGTGGGGCATGCACGCAAAGCTAGAGATTTGATTCGGAGTGAACAGTATAAAGCTTGTTTTCCAGAAGTTGTAATTCGCGGTGATATGAATGCTGTTGGCACGTATGGCACTAAAGCGGGGGGTGTGCGATTTAGTGCGGGCACACAAGGTAGCATCACGGGGAAGCATGGGGATTTGGTGGTGATAGATGATCCGCTGAATCCTAGGGCAGCGAGGTCTATTGCAGAAACGAAAGCTGTCAAAGAGTTTATCTTAGAAGCATTGCCATCCAGAAAGCGCGCAATTGATTTGGTACCCACTATACTGATAATGCAGCGGTTGTCTCAGGAAGATCCAACAGGATTTCTTTTGGATATGGCTGAACGTGCGGAAATTCGTGTGAAGCATGTTTGTTTACCTGCTACACTATCTCCATTGGTAAAGCCTGCAAGCCTAAAAAAATACTATCACGATCAAGGCAAACTACTCAATCCCCAACGTTTAGGTTTGTTGGCACTTCAAGAGCTCAAAGCAAGTGGCGATTTTATGTACGCCGGTCAATATGATCAGTCACCCGTACCTATTGGTGGGGGTATGTTTCAGGCTGATAAATTGTTGATCAAAACACCTCCCGATCCTACCAATCCAAGAAAATGGGTTAAACAAATTCGGTATTGGGATAAGGCTGCTACATATGATGATGGGTGTTGGACTGTAGGTTTGCGGCTGGGTAAAGATTTGGATCAGAATTGGTGTATTTTACATGTGGATCGTTTTCGGTTAGAAAGTGCTGCGCGGGAAAATCGGATGAAGCAGCGTGCCGAGTTAGATGGTAAACATGTGGTTGTTGGGCTTGAACAAGAACCGGGGGGCTCAGGCAAAGGGGACGCGCAGGCATCTACACGCAATCTAGCTGGGTGGCGTATTGTAGTTGATCGGCCTACTGGTGGTAAAGAATTGCGTGCTGATCCTGTAGCGTCTCAAGTGAATGGGGGAAATGTTTATCTGGCACCTGAGGGGTATATTGATGGATTGCCAGAGGCATGGCATGCACCATTTATTGGGGAGATACAATATTTTCCATTCAGCAAATTCAAGGATCAGGTTGATGCGCTATCTGGAGCATTTGGGCAGACGTGTCAGGGCACATTCCAAATAGGATTCAACAATCTTTAATCGTGAGGATAGATCATGGCCAAGAAAAAGGTAGTACGCAAGGCAAAATCGTCGGTTGAGGATCAACAATTGCAGGGATCGTATCTAAACGTGTTGCGATCTCAAGCACGTGTGAATTCATTGTTGCAGTATTTGAGTCCTGGGTTGGACATTGATTATGAATGTCGGTATCCAGCAGATATCGAATCGTCACAATGCCGCAAGTTGTTTGATCGTAATGGGGTGGCGCGTCGTGTGGTTAATCTTTGGCCTGATGAATGTTGGGTGGGTTTGCCAGATGTGTTTGAAACGGAAGATACAAAGGATGAAACTGAGTTTGAAACGACGTGGGATTTGCTGCGTCAAAAGAAACATGTTCTGCATTTTTTGAAGCGTATGGATGTACTATCGGGGATTGGTAGTTATGGCATAATGCTTTTGGGTATAGACGATGGTGGCAAGTTAGATACCCCAGTGGAGTCGGTTGAAAGTGCATCTGGTGTAATGCCTGATGATTTTACAGGTGCTGTAAAGAAACACCGTTTATTGTTCTTGAAATGCTTTGATGAATCGGCTGTAACTATTGAGAAGCGCGAACCTAGTACTAACAGCCCCCGTTATGGTTTGCCTCTGTTTTACAAAGTGACAATGGAGGATGTGACTACGGGGGGCACGCAAGGCATTTCCAAGGATATTCGTATTCATTGGACACGAGTACTTCATTACGCAGACAATCGTTTGACGAGTGAGTTGTTTGGCGAATCTCGATTGCAGGCCGTATACAACAATCTTCTCGATTTGCGAAAAATTAGTTCTAGCAGTGGTGAGATGTTTTGGCGTGCGGGTATTAGTGGTACGGCATGGGGTGTCGATCCAGAACTTGTACCAGCGGGCACGACGTTGACCGCAGATCAAAAAACTGATATGAAGGAAGCACTGAGTGATTACTACGAGGGTATGCAACGTTATTTATTTTCTTCTGGCATGAAAGCTCAAGACATAGCGCCGAAGCTTACTGATCCCGAGCCCTATATCAAGTCCCAGATTTTACTCATTTGTATTGGCATTGCCGTTCCATATCGCGTTTTCATGGGTACTGAGGAAGGCAAGTTGGCGGGTGGCCAGGATCGAAAAACGTGGTTGGAGCGAGTGGGTGGACGACAGGAGGGTTATGTAACACCGTTAATAATTAGACCCTTTGTTGAACGGTTACAGTTATTGGGTATTTTGCCCATGACAAAAGAGCCATTTATTGTTAAGTGGCCTGAACGTGATATACCTACCCCGAAGGAACAAGCCGAAACAGCGAAAGATCAAACCGAGGCTATGTCCAAGTACGTCCAAGGCCAAGTTGATGCATTGATGTCGGAAAAGGATTTCTTGGTTACAGTTTTGGGCCTTGATGAAGATCAAGCAGAATCTATAGGTGACAATGTTGTGGATAGAGAAGATGATGGGGAGGATTTAGAAGAGCTAGAATTGTCCAAGCCTAAAACACAGCCCGATGAAGAGCGATAATATATATGGATATATAAATCGCTTTTTGCTGGAGATAAATATGAAGTGTAAACGTAATCGTCGCGTCAACGGTTTTGTTGCGGTCCACATGACACGGTGTTGGAAGTTTTTGTTTCCGGATTCACTCACTGCACAATTAGGATTGCGGCGATGTTGGGGTGGCAACGCTAACGGGAGATACTGGAAGCGCTGTAAGTATTTGGAACGATGCTTGCAGCAACCAGTGGATTGTTTTCTCAAAACACCTGTGTCCTATCGATACGAAACACCATGGATGGTTTTGGACGTACCCAGTAAGGAACGAAAAAGATGCCGACGCACTGGTTGAATTTAGATCCTTCCCGTACATATTCATTGCGGATGCGGTATGTGCGTGATATACGCAGGCGGTTACGATGGTTGGATAAAGAGTTGTGGAATCTAATTGTGACATTGGATGCGTTTGGTTTAGAAGAAACCCAACCATTTCAATTATCTGCACATCACAACGTTATCCGTCACCAATACAAGTTTTTGACTAATCCGCAGAAGGTGAAGCAATTTAGGGCGTGGCTTACTCAGCAGGTGGATGCGGGAGTGTTGGGCGTTGATTTGCCTACAAGTAAAGATGCGTGGACTGCAACGTATGTTGATTCGGCGTATCGCAAAGGAATGATGCGCTCATATACGGATGTCCACAAGGCCGACTTGGCGGTTTCTCCAGCTTGGTATGGAGGATCGAAAGAACAGTTTTTGAAGAGTGCGTTCCTTCAGCCGGAAATGCTCAGCAAAATTGAAATGTTGTATGAGCGCGCGTTTGAAAATATGAAGGGTCTGACTGATACAATGAAAGGTCAGTTGGGCCGGATTTTAGCAGATGGTGTAGCACATGGACAAGGCGCAAAGAAAGTAGCGCGGGAAATGCGAAAGTCTATTACGTTACTTTCGCGTGGAAGGGCATCAACTATCGCAAGAACCGAAATTGTTTATGCCCATGCGGAAGGGCAGCTTGATAGTTTTGAGTTGTTGGGTGTGGAGGAAGTATCAGCGAAGGTCGAATGGTCAACGGCGGGGGATGATCGTGTGTGTGTTGCTTGCGAGGATCAGGAGGGAGAGGTTTATAAGGTGAAGGATGCGCATGGTTTAATCCCACACCATCCAAACGGACGTTGTGCTTGGATTCCTGCGGAGAATGTGCCCAAAACAAAGTCGAAACGCAAGCGATAGCGGATGGACTATTATAGGTAATAAAGCAGAAAACATTTATAGATAGGGATGGAATTGGTATGAGTAAATCTTCTACAATAATCCGAGTTTTTCCGAGACGAACTAGTGCGACTCCCGTTGATTCGTTAACGGTCATAAATAGGGGTCCAGGATTGGGTTTGGGTTATGATTTTGATGCAGTGGATGAGGTTCATGTTTCGTGTACGTTTACATGGGATTTACCGCGCGCTCATTGGTTAGTAAGGCAATGGGGAAGAGTGGCTGATGTAAAATTAGGAGGCCCAGCATTAGATGCAAAGGGTGGTGAATTTGTTGTCGGTAGGTATCTCAAACCAGGATGTGTCATAACGTCGCGAGGCTGTCCTAATCATTGTTGGTTTTGTGCGGCGTGGAGACGAGAGGGGCGAAAAATAAGGGAATTGGAAATTAAGGATGGATGGAATGTGTTTGACAACAATATTTTGGCGTGTTCTGAAAAACATGTTCGGAATGTGTTTAGGATGCTTCGACGGCAATCTGAACCGATAGAATTTACAGGGGGTTTAGAGGCTAAGATTTTGCAGCGGTGGCATGCGAAGTTGCTTGCATCTATTCGATTTAATTCTGTGTATTTTGCTTATGATACACCGGATGATTGGGAGCCTCTTGTTAATGCGTCTAAATTGCTACAATCTGTGTCTGGACTCAATTTTAATTCAGCTAAATCACTTTCAAGTTCAGACATAATTTCGTACAAGTTTCGTTGTTATGTTCTTATCGGATATAAGAAAGATACGATTGAAAAAGCGGTGGATAGGTTGACGCGCACGTGTAAGTTAGGATTCGTGCCGTTCGCTATGTTGTTTAATAAAGATATACAATCTGGGGAGTGGCGCGCAACTCAGCGGTTGTGGTCAGGAAACAAAAGGCAGGTATCAGCAAAATTCAAAAGTATATTAACAGGTGCACAATAATCATCTTATCGATAATACTAATGAGGTATAGAAATCTTAACCTATATTGTGAGGATGAAATGGATTTACACCAGCAGCAACAAAGTGCATTGGTATCGCGAACCGATTCAGAAGAGATTATGGAAGCAAGGAAAATGCTTGTTTTGAGTTTCAATTGTTTTGTGGATGGTTACGGTTTTTCTGAGCCCGATTGTGCGGGTGTACATTCAGCAGAGGTTTTGTTAGATTCATTTATCGAGTATGCAAATAATATTCGGATTGATAAGATTATACGATGTTAGTTTTCCCGCTTGGTGGGGCGCACCTACATGGGTGCTACACCGCTTTTCGTTGGGAGGGGGCACTACGGTGTGGGTTAGTAGTAGATAGGCCGCTACAGGGGCTGCTAGGAGGCTAGAAATGGGTGTGGGTAATTTTGATATAGACGATTATAGCGTTAGAATTGAAAGACTGCTTAATTTTCTGCGCGATTATGCCGTCAGTGCAAAGATTGAAGGGGGAGAAGCGCAGTTGGCAACTATCAAATCAGAGGTTGAGGATTTAGTAGAACAGACCAAGAAATTGAAAGATTTGTTTGTGAATTATGGGAGCGATTCAAATGGAAGCACAAGAAACGAATCAGGATAGCACATCCAAATCTCTCTGTTTTGGTTCTGGATTTGAGTTGTGGAATAGTGATACAGCATTGGGGAGAGCTTTGCGGGAGCAATTTCCAGGTGCGGTGACGTCTTTAACGTTGTTGATTTCTGTAAACGAGCCCCCAACAATAACTGTGACGTATGACAACCTGGATGTTATGTTGTGTGATGATGTGCCTGATATCATTAAGACGTTTGTGCCCAAAGAGCAACCACCTGAGTTAGATAACAAAGAAGAAACGGAGTAAACGCATATGTTATCATTGCGACATTATGATGCAGTTAAAGCGGGTACGCTGAAAGAACCGCCATGGATGAAGAGGTTTCACGTGCATTGGCCTGAATCGTCTGTGCGCTGTTGGCACATAGAGCGGTTTAATGTAGAGTTAAATATAGAAGCTTTGCTTTGCTATCGTGAGGGTAGGGGGATGTTTCCGGGGAATTACACGCGTTTGGTACATGATATCAGAGGCGTTGTAATGAGTGACACTACAGCAGAAATCTGGGATATGAAACCCTTTTACGCATATGCAAAAGGCCGAATTTTGATTCATGGTTTGGGATTGGGTTGTATGGTGAAGGCATTGCTATCAAAACAATCTGTCACACACATAGACGTTGTAGAGGTAAATAAGGATATCATTGATTTGGTGGGCAAGCATTTCAAAGATCCACGTGTAACTATTTATTGGGGTGATGCGTTTACATACAAGTGGCCTACGCAAACAAAGTGGGATTGCGTTTGGCATGATATTTGGGATACTATCAATTCAGATTACAAACCACAGATAACAACGCTGAAACGTAAGTTTGGGGGGCGTTGCCGTTTGCAGATGTCATGGTTGGATGAACTGATCGGATAGGAGCGATTCAAATGGACAAGACACAGCCCACTCAGTCAGACCGTGAGAAGTACATAGCGATGCGCCCCACTTGTCACTTTCAGTTGATGGGTACCTGTGAACACCCGAAGTATCGGGGCAGGTATATCCTGTGCTCTCGACAAAACTGCCCTCGGATAGAAGAGGGGAGAACGGCCCAGAAGCCAAACCGGCAGGGAAGTGTTAAATAATCCGATCCAGAATCTAAAGGGCGAGCAAGGATGGGAATGAAGAGATGGCATTGACGCGACGAGAATTCGGTAAGCTGGCGGCCGGTGCGGCGGCAGGGGCAGTGGTTCCTGTGGTGGTTCAGGCAGAAGCTTCGCCTGTGGCGACAGTTGCAAGAGGAGGCATTCTGGATATCGGGCCGTGTATGCATGTTTTCATGAACCACGAATGTAAATACACAGGTTCTGCTGTGGAGTGTGACCATACGTTTGAGCGATGCAAGGAGTTGGGCAACAGCATCAACTTTGGTGGTCCACCTATCTCGCCTTATAAGTCTGCCTATGGGCATTCGGGCTTATACCTCGACGGTCTGTGGTGTGGGCATATCGAATCGGCCGGAACGCCTGGTCGCAGTGTTTTAACGTGGCTGATATTTGGGGATGATCTACAACCGCAGCGGCTGCGTGTTTGTGTGCGGGGTACGCTTATGTCGCCGCTTTGTCGGACAGGAGTAAATGATATCTATAAATGTGAAATTGTTAACGGGGGGTTTTCATGGAGTGCGACGGTCGAGATCCTGGAGACTATTTTTTGGCCGTCTGGGGCAGATGTGTTACTGGCGGTTGATGGTGACGTGGTGATAACAGGCATGGTAGATAGTGGTGAAGGAGTACTATGATGGCCTTGACACGACGGGAATTTGGGAAGTTGGTGGCCGCTGCGGTGGTTGGGGGTGTGATGCCTTTGGTTGGCGCAGGGGCTGCTGTGAAGGGTAAGACGATTGTGGGCCGCGATTTCCGTGTGTTCTTTCAAGGGCGGGAGGTCGGCCGGACGATACCCTTCAAGTTACACGGGGGAAGTGTTAAATAAACTGATTGGATAGGAGCGATTCAAATGGACAAGTTGATACCACCCGAACCAAAGGAAACAACTACGCAACCATCTCAAAAGATATGGATTGTCAGGCAAACGGTTCTTGTTACTTATGTTGTGCGTACAGATACAAGGCGGGAAGCGTTGAATGTCACATCATCTGGCCATCTCCAACCACGTAAAACAGTGGTGACGAAGCAAACGTGTTATCAGCATATAGACAAACCCCCGAAATATAGGAAGAAAGAATAAAAATAATCCGATGTCATCATCGGTTCAATATAAGTGACAAACAGATAGCAAAAAATCAGTAGTGTTGTACAAAGGAGTCAGAACGATGAAGTGTAATAGAAATTTATTGTTGATTGTATTACTGATTGTATCCGCAATTGCGTTTACTGGATGTACAAAATACGGATACGAAGTGCAGTTGGCAGGGGGGGATAATGTAACACGGGGGGCTGTGGGTGTGATTGCGGATGCGAACAACAGCAGCATTGGTATTGAGGTGGTGGGGGGATCGGATTTCGAGGATGATGATGTTGCTGTGGGTTTGTATACTAAATTCAATATGGGTGATGTTGCTGGCGATGTTCTAAACAGAGCAATACCGGGTGAGTGGGGGTTGGCACAATATCCAGCGAAGTTGTATGGTGGTGTGTCTGTGCTGTATGATACGGCTTATCATAATTGGATTCTCAAGCCTAGTACGGAACTGCGATTCTTTCCTGATTGGCCCGCACAGCCTACCGTATGGTTGGATTACTATCTATCGGAAAGCAACAGCGATAATATAGACGATGAGATCAAGTTGCTGTTTGGTCTTACCATACCGATAGGCACGCAACCGGAACTGTAGGCATAAGGTCATAAAATGTCAAAACGTTTGAAAGCCCCATTTCCGTATTTTGGTGGTAAAGCTACAGTCGCCTCTGTGGTTTGGAAGGCTCTGGGTAATGTGGGGCATTATCTGGAGCCTTTTTGTGGTTCGTGTGCTATCTTGTTAGCAAGGCCACGTTGGAATTCACAGCGCCATGTAGAAACTGTCGTAGACAAGGACGGTCATATAGCTAATGTATGGCGCAGCTTGCAATCCAATCCGGATGAAGTAGCTAAGTGGTGTGATTGGCCGGTTAATCATGCAGATCTGATTGCACGTAAACGCAAGCTCAATCTTAATACGGAAACATTGTTGGAACGATTATGTGCCGATGATGAGTATTACGATTCCAAGTTGGCTGGGTATTACATATGGGCTGCTTCCTGTTGGATTGGGCATGGTTTGATTTGTCCGGGTCAGAGACCTCATTTGGTTAAAAGTGCGGGCGTGCATGCTAAGGGTCAGAGACTACATTTGGCTTCTACTGGTAAGGGCGTACAAGAACCTTACAACACGCCAATTTATGAATGGTTTCGGAAATTGAGTGAACGTTTGCGAAACGTCCGAGTGGTTTGTGGTGATTGGTCGCGTGTTTGTGGTGGCGATTGGCAACATCAAGTATCGCCTGCATCACCTGTAGGTATTTTTTTCGATCCACCTTACAGTGATGTGGCTGATCGTCGTGCAGGGATTTATGCTGTGGACAGTCTCCAAGTGGCCCATGATGTAAGGCATTGGTGTTTGAAGCGAGGTAGTCGTAAGAAATACCGTATTATTTTGGCTGGTTATTACGATGAACATAAGGAGTTGTTGCAACATGGATGGTGTGTGCATCGTTGGAAGGCTGGTGGTGGTTATGGGAATATTTCAGGCAAAAAGCAAACACGAGGCAAAACCAATAGGCATAAAGAGTGTTTGTTTTTAAGCCCCAACTGCCTGCGTTCCAAAGGCTTGTTAGATTTGCATTAACGAGCAAGCGATAATATAGGTAGATACAAGGATGTAGGTTTTGACGATCAAGGAGGCAAAAGTTAATAGAGGTGCTGGCGTCAATAATTATTTTGCTAAAATGGATTGGGTCGTTAATTGTTGTCTTACAGGCCAGCACCTCTATTTGACAAGTGAATATTTCAGTCTATGCGACTGGTTGCCGCACCTTGCTAAAACCGGATTTCGATATATTGCTTTGGTTGGCTTGAAACACCCACTATGTGATGTTATCGGTTCGCGTACAGAAACTAGGCAACCAGTCTCATTTTTGACTCCTCCGAGGAACTGGGAGGCTTATAAACCTCCGCACACCTGTCTCCAGATAAGTTCTCCCGGTTTCCTTTTACGAAAGGCGGTACGTATGAAATATCGATTAATTGGATTCGTGTTTGTTTTCGTGGTTGGTGTATTGCCTGGGATTTTAGCGGTAACAACACCAATCAAGGCAAATGAAGCTGATGAGGATACGACGTGTGTGCAGGTGTTTTTGGAGATACCCTCAAACATCGATCCAAACCTAGTGCCCATTGATCCTGAATCTGGTCGGCGTTTGTATCTGGGTGTATGTGATGCTTATGCTGGACAGGATTTGGTGATTCGGGGACGTGCTTGCGACCCAAACACACAACAAACAGTTACATTGTATTATTACGATAGTGGTGAATCAATCCCGTTGAATGAGCATGGTGACTATACGATTGTATATCAGTGTGCGACAACGGGAGTATTCCCGCTAACGTTGATAGTTACAGACGACCATCCCGATCAGAAATCATGTGTGGGCACTTGGATTGTACGGGTGCATACAGAGAACAGGCCCCCAGTACTTACGTTGCAAACATCTACAGCGCGGATGCGCCTGAAGCAAAAAGCGTTGATGGAGTTGGCTAAGCGTGAAGGTACGCATGTGTTGAGACGTCGAGGATACGTTCTCGTTTCCCAATAAATCATCACCCTCCTGCTTGGGGGAGCGGCAGACCAGCTTTGATTTATGTCTATTGAAGATACGATGCCGCTCCCTTTTTGGTTTAATTTCGATCAAGGAGAATAAAATGAACGTGTGGCTTGTTAAACGACATTTGGAAAACATATATTTGAATCAGTATCATGGATGGACACGGAATATAAACCATGCCCGCACGTTTCCGACCAGACGCGCAGCACGATACGTCAGTCGTGGTACCCCAATAAAAGCAACAGTCACCATACGGGAAAGAGGATAAAATGCAGACAGAGACAAGGCTTGACAGTGCGATCTCATCATCTGTACAGAACATCATGAAAAAGAAGTTCGCCGCAGCGTTGTTTGGCATGTGGATACTGAGTAAGGGGGAAGCACCACCATGGATGATTTTTGGCTTGGCTATAGCGGTGATTATAGCTCAGCTGGTGCAAGACGTGATGGCCCAGCGATCAGGCCATCCTGTGCCGTCTCCGGAGCCAGAGACACCTGATACAGAGACTTCAGTGGAAAGCCCAGCCAGGGAATTGAAATGAAACCGGATATGCGATTTGTAGTTTCAACATCTTCTAGCAACGCACAGGTTGATTTTGCTGCATTGGTGAGAAGATTTCCCAACATGTCGTTGGGAGATTTATCCGATCTTGGTTTGATGTTTGGAGTTACGTTTCGATTTCGGTTGGTCGAAATAGATCCGTTTTTATGTGACGCATGGAAACGTAAAGTTGCAGGGGAAAGATGAACCCCAACAGACCTAATTAGGAGCAAGATAATGGGTAGGAAAAGTCCTAATCCACCACCGCCGTCGAATGTGAAACCACCTCCTCCGCCTTCACCATCCAGTCCATGTAATTGGTTTAGACCATGTGTGCATACCAACCAATCACAAGATCAAAAATTCAAAGAATATAAACAAGATACGCGCCCAAAACGGAAAGGTTGGGCCCCAGGTCAGTATGTGCATACTTGTCCTAGATGTGAAGATTCATACATAGGAGACAAACTGGCGACAGAGTGTGCGGATTGTGCGTATATGTCGGACATCATATACAGAATCTATGCGCCGAGTGAAGCTAATGAAGGCCGTCTGTTTGGTTATATGCGTTTGTGTGGTTGTGAGCCTTTGTATCTACCTGTCGGTCTATGTGATTCGGAGATGGGACTTGCATCCCAGACGCACGGTTGGATGGACTTAGGGTTTTGGCGATCTTGGGCTGGCCACACACTCAGCGATTTTAGATTGGAGAGAATAGAATGAAATTTCTAACTATATTGCTATCGTTGATTAGGAAGGTATTCAAACTCTTTGTCCGGCACCAATCACCCCGTAGAAAGTGGAGAACGAAATATGAGTTGCTACGCAGACAACGTGACGATTTGTCGGATTTGCATGCAAAGGCTTTGGCTCGTAGTAATACCACTGATGTCCTGCGTTATTATAGGCAGTGGATGCAAACCAGCAGACGTCTCGCATCCCATCGTGCTACAGGCAAGCAAAGCGGTTATATTGATTGATCCGAACACACCATTTGTTGCACCTTATTCTGCGGTGGTAATGCGGCGTGGCAGGTATCAGAATTTGGTGGAAGCCGAAATGTGGGCTGTATCACGGGGATATGCGGGCGACTGAAAAGATGACAGCGATACTATATGTAGTGATTGAAAAGGCAATCCATATTAAAAAGTAAGAAGCGCATAATGAAACTGATCAAGCTCACTCAAGGCCAATACACACTTGTCGATGACAAAGTCTACGCGAAACTTTCTAGATACAAATGGCGTGCCCAGTGGGACAAGCACACGCAGAGCTTCTATGCCGTACGAAACATTCGCCTGCCCAATGGCAAATGGACTACGGAACGCATGCACCGACGCATCTTATGCCTGAAACATGGTGACAAACGACAGGGGGATCATATCAATCACGATACACTGGACAATCGCAGGTTTAATATCCGAATCGTCACGGCAAGTGAGAACCGGCAGAACAATCGGGGCAAAGGATACTACAAAGCGGGAAGGAAATTTAGAGTCAAGATCAAAGTGGATAATGTAGAAATATATCTTGGAATGTTTAACACGCCAAGCGAAGCCCGTGCGGCATATTTGGCGGCAAAACGAATCTATCATCCATCGGCACCTATTCTAGGATAGTAACACCAACAAGTTATGCGGGAGAACAAAAAGCAGATGTTTCGGTGGACATACATAATGTTTGTGGTTGGGGATCGACGATGGTGTGAACGCATTTTCGTCATTTCCCTTCTTGCCGCATCTGTATCTCCGATAGCAATCATAGTTCAAACAATGGGGGAAGTCCGCTGTCGCACAATAAGCGGTATCGTGCGACAATCGCGCCAGAAGCCCAGCACGTATGGTTAGTTTCATACACACCCTTACTTAAAAAATACCTTTTAAAATTTAGTTTGTTATGTGCGAGAGTAAAAGGGTTGGGGGATCATGTAGGCTCACGACCCCAACCCTTTGCTTTTTAATATGCTGGAGGCGATATGAAGTCCAATGATGAACAAGTGCTGGTGGTAGATCGTAGAGCTTTGAGTCAGCATATTGCACATCCCTCTGGGTTATTAGTGGGCTGCAAAGGTGTTCGTAATTTATTAAAGCCCCTAGCATCCGATTTTTGCAACATACGGTTTATGCTGCGGTCTGAAGCCGAGCAGGATTCCAAAGTTAAACAAATCATTCCGTATGTTATCATTACGGACGGCAGTAGGTTTTTGAGTTATACTCGGGGTAAGCAGTGTGATGATAGGTTGAAAGCAAAGCTTAGCATAGGCTTTGGGGGACATATAAATCCAACAGATCAACCACAATTTTTGGCGGATTTATTGAATGCCTGCGTGTATCGTGAATTGCATGAAGAACTTGTATTGCCAAGCAAGTACACGCAGAATATTGTGGGTGTAATCAATGACGATTCAAATGAGGTGGGCGAACGTCATTTCGGTTTGGTGTACTGGCTGTGCGTAAGTGATTTGAATGACATGCAGATAAATTCTGCTGCGGAGATTTGCAACTTATCTATTCTTAATACGGAGTCCGACGCGCCGCTTGGCCGGGCAGAGTTTTGGAGTCAATTGTGTTGGGTGCATAGGATATCGCTGGCGGTGGAAAATGAAGTGGGCACATTTCGTTGTGAAATCAGACCATGAGTAAAATGAGGTATGATATGTTGAGTGCAAAAGATTTACTTCCATTGTCGTGGGATGAATTGTTAAAGATGGATGCCTTCCGAGAAGCTATTTGGAAGGGATTGGGTGAGAAGGGACCGTGGGAGCATGACCTGCGAGCGGGAGGTATAGGCAGTGTCGGGGCGGCAGTGGGAGGTTATTGCAGAAAATGCAAGAAAGGAGGCTACGAATTATTTGGATCTGACGAGCCCTGCCCCGTCCCACCGCCGATCAAGGACCCAGCCGAGGTGGTGGCGGTCAGATTGAAAGGGCGGGCATGGAAGCAGAAATCATCCGTTAAGGATTTTCTCGATCACATAGCGTCCATTCAAGACGCGTTGAGAATTAAGGGTTCTGTGTGGGTATGGTTTGGGTGGGAAGCCACTCCCATCCAGCAAATCATCGTCTGTTTGTTGGTATTGGGATTGATTGGAGTATGACATGAGTAAAATATCAAAACAAAAAGCTAAAGACCGTAGATGTTTTAAGCTGATCAACGTCGAGCCTCCAAAAGAAACGGAAAAAGTTACGTGTCCCCAGTGTGAGTTTGTACAGTACAAGAAGGATTATTGTAGTTTGTGTGGGCATGATTTACGGTGAGTTTGCAGAGAAAGGTTAGATCGATGAGCGATCCAATTTGGCAAACTAAGAAACAACAACAAGCTTTTTACGCGGTGTTGGTTTGTTTTGGTTTGATGCTCATTTTGGTTCTCATTCGATTGGCACAGATTTATTTGTAGGAGATTGGAATGATATCGCATTGGAAAACATGGTTTTGGATAGGAGTCATTGTTCTTATCGTTACTGCCACACGTGCCTGTTTCGGTCCAATAGATGCATCCCGGCAACGCGATATGAATACCACGAGTCATATTTGTTTTGTGGCGGCAGTTATTTTGTATAAGTTGGACGAGAAAAAAGGAAATGAGAAATGAATGAGCAAGAGATAGCCTTTTGGGGCAACACACCCCAACATACGATTGACTATGCTAATGAGGTTTGTGCCGAAAACCGGCAACGAAAGAATATCCAGAAATACGCAGACCTTAGTGATGTTGAGCTGCGAAGAAAAATAACACGGGTATTGGAGCCTGTGCCAGCTAAGATTAGTTCTGTAGAATACAATCCTTGGGCACACCAGATTGATGTGGATGTTGATGTTGTGGGTGCAAACATTTCTACAGTTACGAAATGTAAGAAATGTCATAAGGATAATGTGGATGTGTATCTTCCCTGTTCTATTCCAACTGGTGCGAATGGAAGCTGGGCGGATCTTGCGGACAAGTTATTAATGCCTCTAAATAGAGGGAATTTGTGTGCCACCGTTCGCAAATTTCCATATATGCTAGAAGGCAATGTTGGGTCGTTGGCTACTGGGTTGCTTACTTTTATGTATAAATCAGCCCGTGTCCGTTGTTGTATTCTGTTGGGAGTGTATGATCTACGGCAATAGGTATTTACGGACTCGACCCCAATAGGCTCGTGTTGAATCTTTCTTATCCCCCCTTGGTCCTCCATTCCATATTCGAGCCCAACGTTCTGGTGTGCCGTTGGGTGCCCACATCAATAGATATCGTACGCAGATTTCTACGGATGCTTTCAAATCACGACGGTCGGCTGGCGTATAGGTAGTACCATATTTACGATTAACGTCGGTTATTACAATCACGTGGATTTGTAAGGGTCCTACCGCGCGGCCGTCGTCTCCGTCTCGTTTGTCGCGACCGCCAGAAGATTCTTCCATACAAATTGCGGTAATTGTTCGGACTAAATCTCTTTGTTGGGATTTAGAGATTGTGGGATTCAGGGATAAAATACAGAAGGCTAATGTAATCATCATTCAAGTTTCCTGATTAGACGTTGGTTGATGTCTAGGAGATACGAATCTTCTAATACGTTCCATATATCGGTTATTTGGTACATGGACTTTAGCTTTAAGCTAGATAGTTAAGATTTTTTACGTTTCAGCCCTATTACGCATAATATATAAGCCCCTAGCATCCCACGTAACAGCCTAACTCCTTTCCTCCTACCCCATAATACCCCCTAACGATTTCACGCCCTTATACGTAAGATTTTGGTATTTCTCAGCGCTTTAATATGTACGCGCGTAAGGGCCATGCGAAATTTATAGATTTGGGATGCAACAGGCGGTAAATTTTAAGCTGACGCTTGGTACGATTGGGATTGATTTATATAGGAGATGATACGATGCTCAAAAATTCAGCAACGATGGGCAAAACGTTTCATCGCGTTGTCTGCAATCTCAAACCAAAGGACATGAGGCTAGATAACTTACAGGGTAAAGAATATCTGGTTGTGCCTATGGTTATGCTACTGGAGGGGGTACACAACGGAAGCGAAGGGGCATATTTCTATCCTGCCAAAGAACTCAAGAAGCGCCCCATGATGTGGAATTCTAAACCCATTGTGGTTTATCATCCCAGTGAGCCTAGTGCCTGCTCCCCTTTGGTTCTCAATACGCGTGGTATCGGTACTATCATGAACACCAAATGCGTAAAAGGCAAACTGTCTGCTGAAGCTTGGTTGGATAAGGACCGGGTGGAATTGATTGATAATCGTATTTCGGATGCTATCACAAAGAAAGAAATATTGGAGGTGTCTACCGGGTTGTTTGCTGATAGTGACGAGACTCCAGGTGTGTGGAATGATGAAGAGTATCAGGGCACACTATCTAATATCGGCCCTGATCATCTAGCTATTCTGCCGGATCAAATTGGTGCGTGTTCTGTTGAGGATGGTGCTGGGTTATATCGTAACCAAGCCAATGAGAAAATACATATTTCCCCAGCTTGGTTAAAACGATTTGAAAACGAACAGTCGTCTAACGAGTTGCGGACTGCTTTGAACGAAGCCATCTATAAGGATGGTGAATACAATTGGGTGGAAGATGTTTTTGATACGTACTTTATCTATTCCACAGATAATGGCAACAAATTGTTCAAGCGTGATTTCAAGGCCGATGGTGATGTTATCACATTAGAAGGGTTGCCGGAGGAGGTGGTCCGAAAAATAAGTTATCCCGTAGCGAATGTAAACGTACACAACAAAAATGAAGTTGCTAATTTGAAAGGGAGTACAATGGATCGCACAAAAGCGATTAATAGTCTCATCGCCAATAAAGCAACCCAGTGGGAGGAAGATGACCGTGAGTTTCTTAATGGGTTGAAGGATGAGCAGCTGGAGAAATTGGAGCCTGTGAAAAACGAGGAGAAAGAGACCAAGCCCAAAGCTAAGCCCGAAGCCAAGCCCGACGTGATTGACGATAAGGTGGAAAATAAGGAGACGCCGAAAGTCGAACCGCAAACGGATGAGGAGTATCTAAACTCTATGCCCCCGGCATTTCGCAAGCGCTGGGAAACACTCGTTCATAACGAGGAGGCCGAGAAGGATCGGCTCATTGATATCATCACCAAGAACGAAAAGAGTAAGTTTACTCCGGAATGGCTCAAGACGCAGGATGTTGAGATGCTACAAAATCTTGCCGTTCTGGCCAAAGACGAAATCACGGATACCCAAGACAACGTGCCAAATGTACTGCGTTTCAACTATGAAGGGCAGGGTGATCCCGTAGCCAACGGCGATACATCGAACGTGCCGAAGTTGGGTTTGCCTGTGACGTTCGACCAGAAGAAAGCGGAAAAGACAGCTTAGCATTATTGGTTGGGGCAATAACAAAAAAACAACAACACACGTAAATAGGAGATATGACAATGGCACTTAGTAAGCAGATGATTGCCGTCAAAAACTTTGGTGGTGTGGTCTACCACGAGCGGGATGCCGCAGAGGCTGGGATTTATCCCGGCATGGCATTGAAAATCGACAGTGATGACGAGTACGCCATCTTTGACACCGAGGGTGGTGATGGTCCTTTGGTCGTTGCGATTGAGGATGCCTTGCAAGGTAAAACAGTGAGCGATGTTTACGTTCTCGCCTATCCAGTGCGTGCAATACAATTCCGGGCTGGCGAAGAGTTTCACGGCCTCGTCCCTGCTGGACAGGATATCACGCACGGCGAAATGCTTACGCGAAATGATTCCGGGCTGTTCATCAGCAATTCCGACAGTGGTGATAAGGGCGATACAGTAGCCCAAGCGCTGGAGGATGAGGAAATCGGTAGTGGGGCAGACAGCGTGCTTGTGCGCATGGTAGCTGTGTAACGATTAGTCAGGGATTGATCGTATCAAAACAAAACACAACAGATTACATTGAATGAAAGGAAGTAAAATGGAGCGTCGAACTTTGAATGCACAGATTGGCGGATTGGACGGTCCCAGTCTCCTGAAGCTTATGGATGCTGAGGGCGATCCCGGTATTCTGCGTCCGTTTCAGCATGATGGTAAGTGTTACGTAGAATTGTGGAATAAAAGCAAAGGCGAACGGGAAACGCATCGGGTGCCCCACAATACAGCAACGTTGCCGCATGAGGTGTGGCTGGAAATCGATCAGACTGTTACGCGTGCTATGCGTAAGCGTCTGAAGGCTGTGGCTGATGTGGAAGAGGCCGGTCTCGTCCGCAACATTCCCAATGGTTTCGCCGTACAGGCACTTATGACCCAGCGGGCCAGTCGTGTTGGGACTGCAAACCTTGGAATGGACCCGATGCAAACAGGTCCCAAGGATCGGCACGTGAACGATACGGTTCTGATTCCCCTGCCTTGTATTTGGGCTGATTGGGGTTTTGGAGCGCGTGAACTGGCCGTTAGTCGTCGAGGTGGATTGCCGTTGGATTTGGCTTCGGCAGAGGATCAGGCGTTTGCTTGTGCCGAACTAGCTGAGAAGATGCTTATCGGTAACAGCGAGTATGATCAGTATCAGTACATCGCCAATGCCAAGATTTGGGGTTATACCGATTTCACCTCGCGTGTTACAGGCACCATTACTATTCCGACTGCTGATGCTTGGGTTGGATCAACACTGTTGGGTGAACTTCTTACGGCTATCCAGGCATTGATCGCGGTTAAGAAGTATGGCCCTTACATGATGTACCTGGCTCCGGCTTGGTCGCGGTATTTGGAAAACGATTATCTGTCCACGACTGCCGGACAGACGACCACAATCACCACACGTGAGCGTATTCTGAAACACGGCGAAATTCAGGATATTCGCAGCCTTGACTATCTGACAGGTTGGGACATTCTGCTCGTCCAGATGGAAACGGAAACCGTGCGTGAAATCATCGGCATGGATTGGACTACGGTTCAGTGGGAAGAGCAAGGTGGTAATTTGCTTAACTGGCGTATCCTGGGAATTCGTGTGCCACAGATTCGCAGCGACTACGACGGGAACTGCGGTGTGTGCCATCTGACTGTCGCGACGTAGTTCTAGTTGTGTTTTAGTGAAAGTTGATAATCTCGTTTGGAAAGGCGAATAACATGTTGTTTCGATTGAAGATGCAGGATGAGCAGGGTAATAAGGTTGGCATTCATATTGTGGGCGATACGACTTATCATCCTGGGGATACGATTGAAAGTGCGGTTGATCTGTGCAAGCTTGTCCGTAACAAGTTTGAGTTGGTGGCTCCGGACGTCAACGTACCCCGTCCTGTGATTCCAGTAGTCACTTCCACCGAACGGAACGGAGGGGCGATGTTCGGCTTTCGCCCCTCCAGTTCCAAAGTGCTCAATTTAACAGAGGACTATCCGCAAGCGCAGGCGGTCGGCGTTGAGGTGTTGTATAATACGCAGACAAAACGGTTTGCGGTGAGGAAAGACAAGCACATCCTTGTTAGGGTGAGCAAGATCGTATCGTTGGAAAACTATCTGGACGGACTTGTAAAGTAAGCTATGTCTGTTTGGACGATAGATCCTGTTTGGCTAGGTGGTGATGTGTTTATCATCGGCGGTGGCCATAGTTTGCAAAAGATGAAGTTTGATTGGTCGTTGTTACATGATGAACACACGATTGGATGTAATGATGCCTACAAATGGGGTGAGCGGGTTTGCAAACTATGTTTTTTTGGAGACATGACGTGGTATAAACACCACAGAGATAATTTGTCTCGATTCTCTAATCCAGTTTTTACCAACGTTACAGGACTTAAGAAGACTAAAGATTTGTGGTTGTGGTTTGTGAAGCGGTACGGTACGGGACTACATCCGGACGGTATTGGTTGGAATGGCAACACGGGTGCAGCTGCCATTAACCTAGCTATATTGTTGGGAGCCCAACGAATCTACTTATTGGGTTTTGATATGCAACGAATAGATGACAAATCTAATTGGCATGTTGATAACGTTAGACCTGCGGCAACCGCACCCAAGATTTATGAAATGTTTGTTAGATGTTTCAAAAGGCTTGTGCACGATTGGAAAGCAAAGTTTTCTGATGTTGAAATCTACAATGTTACAGATTGTAGTGCTTTGTCGTCTGATCTTATTCCTTGGCTGAATCCAACTGAGTTTTGGGCTGCGCGTACGTGTGAGAAAGGGATCGACTGATGGCTGTCAGGACAACGGAAGCTTTGGTTGGCACAATAGTCGAGTTGGATTCGGATACGTCTGTTGATTCCATCATCACGGTTGCGAATGTCATCGTGACCAAACATTGTACTGATACTGCTTTGACAGCGACTGAATTGGAATTGATTGAACGGTATCTAACGGCTCATTTGTATTCGTTGAAGTACAGGCGAACGATTTCGGAAAAAGTGAGTACAATCGCGGATACTTTTCAACATTCCGAGGATCTTGGTTTCAATTCGACGGAGTTTGGCCAAACTGCAATGAGGTTGGATTGGAGTGGCGCGCTTGCGGCACTGGACAAATCGATGAAAGAGGGTTTAGGGAGAACGGTTGACTTGGATTGGGCGGGTACAGAAAATCCCAATTCAACGGAAACCAGTTCATGAGGAGGCACAATGGATAGTTCGCCATTAACACAGCTTGGGATTGGCGGTATTTTTTGCATCGTTGTTTTGAGGGAGGTTTTTGGATTTCTAAATCGAACCAAGAGTAACGGAACCAAGGGTAACGGAAGTTTGAAACAAGTTGTGACTAGGGATGAGTTGGACCGCAAATTTAGCACTGTCCAACACACTGACAATTGCCAACAGATAGTTAGACGGTTTGACATCATGTTTGAAACGATTGTTGCGCAGCGAAAGGAAGATTTGGAGGCACAGAAAGAAAATCGTACAGCACAGGACACTCAGTTTGAAAGAATGATAGTTACACTGAATAGGGTCCAGGTTTTGGTTGAGAAAACAGATGCCTAATAAAAGCCGTATCCAAAATCAGGATTGTGTGTATTGGCCCCTGGATCTCACTGAGTCTGGTGCTCAGAGTTTCAATAGCTATGGGGAGCCACAGTTTGCAACTCCTCAAGCGTTGAAATGTCGTTGGGAGGGAAGAATAGAAAAGTTTATGGATGATAAGGGAGAGGAGGTTGTAAGCAAAGCTGTAGTAATGGTGGATGGTGTTGCGGTGGGTGGTGTTTTGATGGAAGGTGAGTTGACGGATATAACGGACGCCGACAACCCATTGCTGAATGACGGAGCGTACCAAATCAAACGATACGATACAGTGCCCAATAGAAAAGCTACTGTGATGTTTAGGTGGGCGTACTTGTAATGGCAAGGATAACACATGTTACTGGTGTTTCAAGTATCATGGCGAAACTCCGTGCGGTTGGCATGCAGCAGGGAATGCTTATGGAGGGACGTCTCAAAAGGGCCGGTTTGTTTGTTCAGCGGGAAAGTCAAAAAGTGGTGCCTGTGGAATATGCGGTGTTGAAAAATTCAGCCTTCACACGCAAATTGAAAGGGATTGGATTTACAGCTGATATTGCTGTTGGCTATACGGCTTTTTATGCTGCGTATGTCCACGAGGATTTGCAGGCTAGGCATAAACCGGGAAAGAAAGCAAAGTATCTTGAACATCCAGTAATAGAGAATCGCAGAAAGATACTTGCTATCATAGCGGGCACGATATGACGTGGTATAAAGGGAGATAATTATGGCGGGTACTTGGGACTTCAAGCTGGCTGTTGAGGATATTGAAAATCAGATTGTAAGGATCAACGCCACACGATCCGACGATGCCACAAATCCTCCAACTACTGTATCTGTTGCTCTCAGCGCTGATATTTCAACCCCGGAATTGAAGTTGGCCGCTTTGGATAGGTTATGGGCAAAATACGAGACTATCACAACCAAAGCTGCTGCGATTAAAAATGTTTTGGGTACGTTGGAAGCGGCAGCTAAAGCAAATTTTGAAGCACGGGAGGCATAAGATGCTCGCAAAATACTTTAGATTTCGAGTGCTCAGTGCTCTTGATTTGACGTTGACTTTCAACGATGGTGCCGTCATTGAGGTGACGTGGATTCCTTGGAAGTTTGATGGCGGGGCCAGAAGTAACGGGGCTGAGGTCAAGCAGAATTCTGCTTTCCTGACGACTGGTGGATCGCTGGCAGCTGCTGCTGAAACTGAGGGGACTGTGGTCGATAACAGTTCCGATTTGTATCTCGGTCTCAATGGAACCTTCCGCGTCGTCGCCGATCTGACCAGTAGCGATGGTACGATGTATCTCTATGTCGAAGAATCAACAGACAACAGCGTATGGCCCTCCGATCAAGCCGACTTCGATATTGAACTACACATGGATTTTGTCTGTGCGTTGCAAATGAGTACAGACGCTGCTGATGAAGGGGCGGCTAAAAACTTTAGTCTCTGACGACAATGCCTATCTTCGCTCCATCCAAATTGGTTCTCCCCGGCACTGATGGTCTCGTCGGCCTGTGGGACCCGTCTATCCAGGGAGCGGGCGGAACAAAGCTTGTCGATCTGAGCGGGTATAATTCGCATGGAACGTTTGGCACGTCTTCGGATGTGTCATGGGAAACGACTTCGCGGGGTGTCTCGCTTTACTTCGATGAAAGCACGAATGGCGTTAACGGCGTCCCTAAGAACATCAATGGGTATCCGTTTTCGGTTTCTTTCTGGACGCGATCGACTGCAACGACGTGGTCAACTTTGTTCTGGATGGGGGATGGCACTAGGACTGACAAGATGTTCGTTGTATGGTTTCGGGATGTCTCCGGCCATATAACGATTTCCGCCAGAAATGCAAGTGAGAAGTACACTGCTTCCACCAACGCATTCAACGATGGGAACTGGCATCACGTCGTGGCCGTGTTTGCTACGGCGACTGATAGGCGTCTTTACGTGGACGGCAATTTAGAGGCGTCCAATGCGTCTTCAGTCCCGTTCATTACATCGATGAACAAGTGGACGCTTGGCCTTGCCGGTGACTCGTCCCCCGGTGCTGCATACGAAGGGCACTTGGATTCTGTCTCGCTCTATAATTGCGAGCTTAGCCCTTCTGTAATCCGTAGTTTCTACCGCGATTCCCGCCAGATGTTCCGCCGCGAGCCCATCGAGTTCTGGGGGGCGTTGGTCGGCAGTGGTGGGACATCCCAGGCTTTAGCGGGAGTAATTGCAGCTCAAGCGGCTGTGACTGGTTCTATGTCTCTTGCGGCATCGTTAGCGGGGTCTACAGCAGCCGTATCCACTGTCTCAGCTGCGATCTCGGTCGGTATGGGTATATCTGGCCTTATTACGGGTACAACGGCTCTAACAGGCCGTGTGGCGGTTGTACGGGGTATCAGTGGAGCTATCGCGGCGGTTACAACCGTTTCGGGCGGTTTAACCGTTGCTCGAAACATACAAGGAGCAATAGCAAGTCAATCGGTCGTCAGTGGTTCACTTTCAACAGATAAAAAGTTGGCAGGATTAACGACAGTTCAATCTGTCGTAAGTGGTTCGCTTTCAACAGATAAAAAGTTGGCAGGATTAACGACAGTTCAATCAGTTGTTAGTGGTTCACTTTCAGTCGGTAAGAAGTTAGCAGGAGCAGTAACAGCCCAATCTGTCGTAAGTGGTTCACTTTCGGTTGAAGGTGCTGTTGATTTACAGGGTATTATCGCGGCACAATCGGTTGTTGTTGGCGCTCTTTCAGTCGGTAAGAAGTTAGTTGGATCATCATCAGTCCAATCAGTTGTTACAGGTTCACTTTCAGTTAGTAAGAAAGTACAAGGAGCAATAACAAGTCAATCGGTTGTTGTGGGTGGTTTAGCAGTCACCCGAAATGTGCAAGGTGTAGTAGCATCGCAATCGGCTGTTGTAGGTTCACTTTCAGTCGGTAAGAAGTTGGTTGGCGTAGTAGCATCGCAATCAGTTGTTTCAGGTGCTCTTACTATTAAAGGTTCTGTCGAACTACAAGGAGCAATAACAAGTCAATCGGTTGTTGTTGGCGCTCTTTCAGTCGGTAGGAAGTTAGCAGGATCAACGGCGGCGCAATCAGTCGTTACGGGCACGCTTACAGTTGAAGAAATACTCGTTACTTTACAAGGTTCCATAGCAGCCCAATCAGCCGTTACCTGTTCCATTTCGATTGTACGGGAAGTACAAGGTACAGTAGTAGCACAATCAGTTGTTACAGGCACGCTTAGCAGAGTAGTGAGTTTAAAGGGGAGTTTGGCTGCTACATCGTCCCTATCTGCTAACCTATCAACGTTACTGATAGAATTGGTAGGATCGATAGCGGCCCAATCGACTGTAACCGGTGCATTGGGTGTTGAATCTGCCCCAGTCATATCTGCGGGCACCCTTCCACAATCAACTATTCTTGCTGCCTATTTGAAAGCCCAAGATTTATTTTCCGATCCTTCTGAAGATGATGATTGGCCTGTTTTCACTCGCAGATTTCCCGAAGCAAGCGACGTCGCCAACAATCTTGGATGTCTCTATGATACCACAAGCATTGTGGATGGGAAGGGTATGGGGGGGACAGAGAATGAGCGGCACGGAATACAATTCAGAATAAGGGGCGTGGGTTATAGCACTACCAGTTCCAAATTAGCGTTAACATTGGATAATTTGAAAACCGTAGCAGGGGAAAATGTAACGGTAGAAAGTAGGGTGTTCAAAATACACAACATTCAACGCACAACAACGATTCATCATTTGACACGGGATAAAAAACGTAGGGATCATTTTGTAACTAATCTGTTACTGGCGTATTCAGAACTTTAAGGAGTTTGGATCATGGCGATTATGACTGAAGGATTTCCAACAACGATGACGTTTGCTGATGCTGCTTCGGGTGTAGCTCTTTATTTTGAGGAGCAAGCTGTAACTCCCCCCGGTGTGGATGGTGGTGGCCCGAATGATGTGACGAATATGCGGAATACAGCATGGCGGACGAAATATCCAAAAACCCTCAAGAGTTTGTCTGGATCACAAATGACATGTCATTACGATCCGGCCTTTATTGATGGTATTTTGGATATGATTAATGCTAACCAATCAATTTTGCTTACTTTTCCAGACGATCAGACGTGGACTTTCTTTGGATGGATTAATTCGTTCATGCCGAATGAAATCGTTGAAGGTAGCGCTCCGACAGCTACAGTCTCTATTGAGGTCAGCAACATAGATGGCAGTGGTGATGAGATTGCACCCGCACTAGGATAATGATCTACTTGTTGCAGTAGACATTTTGTAGAAATGGAAAGGATAATCAAATGGGAAGTTTTTCAAACTACTGGGAAATTGCGATTTTGGATCACTTGTTTGGTAAAGGTGTTTACACCCCGCCGACGATTTGGGTGGGTCTATCTACTGCTGACCCTGAGGAAAGTGGGGGTGGGCTGGCTGAACCAAGTGGCAATTCGTACGCGCGTGTAGAAACGGCAGCGTCTGATTGGGATGCGGCTGCTGCGGGTGCGACAGCTAATGCCGCTGCTATTGAATTTGCAGAATCGTCGGGGGCTTGGGGCGAAATAACTCACTTCGGGCTCTTTAATGCTCTAACTGCTGGTCAGCTACTAGCCCATGGTTCTGTTACAGTACCCAAGACTATTGGGGATGGTGACACCGCAAGCTTTGCTATTGGCGATCTTGATGTTACCCTTGATTGATACAGTAGGATCGGCAGCAGATGTTTTGGCTGAGTATTTGACAACTACACTGGAGCTTTTTACAAAGCCTGCGGTGAGTGATACTTGGCCTCTGTTTACAGGCAATTTGCCAGATCATAATAGTGTTGAGGATTCTGCTGCAGCCGTTCATGATGTCAGCGGCGATTACCAAGGCAAGAACATGAATGGTGAGGAACATCAACGCTATTGTGTTTTGGTGTGCGTTAGAGCCGCGTCTTATAGGGTTGCTTGGACTAAGTTGTCTGCAACAATTAAAACTTTGATTGCTCTTAGCAATCGGTATGCGACTGTTGACGAAAGGGTTTACACAATTTTGAATATCAGCAGAGAAAGTGGAATAGTGACCGAAAGTGTGGACTCCAAACAAAGGAACATTCTATCGGTAAAGTTGTTGGCTTCACTAAAATAATAGCACACGCGAAAAATGGAAAGGTTTGTCAGATGGGAGATCCAATCAAACTCAGTTTGAAACTGGAAGAGCAGCCTGTTATTCTCACAGATACGACAGGTCAGGAAGCAACCTACAGCTTGCGAGAAATGTCCGGGGATGACCTGGAAGGATATCTCGAATCCAATCGAGAAAGATTGGATGTTGAGGTAGATGAGACAGGCAAGGTGAAGGTAAAGACTATCAAGAGTTATAAAGGCATGTACAGTTCTTTGCTGTCTTTCTGTTTGCATAAAGCGAACGGGGAGAAAGTTACAGTAGATGAGATTGGCAAATTCCCTCACAAGGTTCAAAAGGAATTGTTTGGAAGCGCACAAAAACTCAACAAGCTTGATGAGAAAGATGAGACTGAGGGAAACTGACGATTCGGGAGCGTAGTTGGTACCGACTCGCTACCCGATTACATATGTCCAAACAAAGGTGCCAACAAGAAACAACAGCTACAGAGTTTTACAAATGGCGAATCATTTTTAAGGAAGAGGACGAACGCATAGAAGCAACAACGTGCAGGGAGCATGTACAAGAGAGGTATTTAGCACAGATTGCTATGTATATCGTTAAAACGCATACAAACGATCCAAGCCAGATTAAGCTGGAATCTTTTTTGATTCGTGGAAAGAAAAAACCCAAGAGTATTACACCTGAAGAAAAGGCGAAAAGCGTTAGTAGGGTTAAAGCATATTGGCGTCAATTTATTTTGGCTTCCAGTAGTGTGAAACGAAAACCTAAAAAGAGGGCCTAGCATGTTTAGTTTGGACTTAGGCAATTTGCTTGTACATCTGAAGCTCGAGAGTGACCAGTGGACTAGGGTTATGCGAAATGTAGAAACTCGCATGACTCGGGCTGAGAACAGGCTGAATTCTTTCGGTCGTAATATGACCATGAAAGTTACAGTTCCACTTTTGGCTTTAGGTGTGGCTTCTATTAAGACATTTGCTTCGTTCGATGATGCGATGGTACGATCTACTGCTATCATGGGTAACGTGACTGATGATATGGATGCAGACATGCGATCGTTGGCCCGAACGTTATCTATGGAAGGTGTACAGTCAGCTACGCAATTGGCTGAATCGTATTTCTTCTTAGCTAGTGCTGGTTTGGATGTGAAGCAATCTATAGCAGCGCTTCCTGTTGTACAGAAGTTTGCAACTGCGGGCGCTTTTGAAATGGCGTTGGCAACAGATTTGGTTACGGATGCCCAATCTGCTTTGGGTTTGACCGTAAACGATTCTCAGCAGAATATGACGAACATGGTGAAAATCACTGACATTTTAACGGGTGCGAATACTCTTGCTAACGCCAGCACCCAACAATTCTCAGAAGCACTGATGCGCGCTGGTCCTGCGATGAAGGCATACGGAATAGAATTGGAGGATGGTGTAGCAACGTTAGCAGCGTATGCAGATCAAGGAAAAAAGGGCGCTGAAGGTGGTGAATTGTTTGGACGAATGTTGAGATTGATGATCAAAGGTTTCAATGACAACAGGGAGGCGTGGGATAGATATAACATATCTATTGTGGATGCTCAAGATAACCTACGACCGATGGCTGATATCGTTCGGGATTTGACAGGTGTTTTAGGTACGATGGGTGTGACGGAAAAAGCTGCGGCACTTGAATTGCTCGGTTTTCAAGCTCGAAGTCAGCAAGCCGTAATGCCATTACTTGGATTGGGGAATGCGATAGAGCAATACAATAAAGACCTGCATCAAATGGCTGGGATTACGGAAGAGGTCGCCAACAAGCAGTTAAAATCACTCGGCAGCCAGTTGCGGATTATTTGGATTCATGTTAAGGCTGTTGCCGCTTCTTTCGGAAGCACTTTAGAACCTATGGTTTTAAAAGTGGGGGAGGGTGTAAAAACATTTGCGAAATTCTGGTTGAATCTGAATAAAGAGACTCAACGAACTGTGGGTATTGTTGCCGTACTCGCAGCATCTCTAGGCCCTATCGCATTGGCTATGGCGTTAATCGTAAAGGTTGGGGCATTAGTGGTGGGTGTTTTTGCAGCGATGAATGTAGCAGCGTTGGGTGTAGCAGCTTCTATGTTAAAAGTATTAGTGCCATTGATTGCTGTAGTAGCTGCTGGCTATACGTTCCGTACAGCCTGGATTGAAAATATTGGGGGTGTTCAGGATAAGTGGAATGAGTTGAAATCAACTATAGAAGATGTTAATAAAAGTATGAATGCTGTTCTTTATAGCGAAGGAAAGGCGGGGAAGGCATTTCAAGGAATGGCAGGATTGGGAGGTTCTTTTGGTGGTGGAATAACATATCCAGAAGGAACAAGCTTTCACAAAGAAATTTCAGCATTAAAAGACCTTGTCAATAAACCTTATGCAGATTCTTATATGGCTTCTGATAAAGGAAAGAGGCAAGTAGAAACTATAATTGGTTCTATTGTGAAAGGACTAATGCCAGCTGGTACTCTTCCACAACAACAACAACCTTACGAGTGGCCGAAAGATAAATTTGAAGGGTTGCTTCCTCCAGAGGGGCAGTTTGATTGGGATTCGTATTTAGCTTTGCCTCAATTGGATACTACGATAAACAATGTAGTACAAAAAGAAGTTAGAATGATTGATCTGGTTAGAGACCAAATGAAGAAAGATTTTGATTCTATAAAAAATCTTCTTATGAAAGAATTTCCAGAATTAGCAGATCAAATAGACATATCAAAAACTATTACAACGGGAGAAGGTCTTGGAGAGTGGAGGCAGAAAATATACAAAGAGTTAGACGATGCTTTCAAATCAGCTGTCCCGATAGATGCCATGTCAGAGGAGTCTATATGGGCTGCGTGGGATCGTATGTATGATGGATTGAATGATAAGTCGGCTGAATATTTCAACTTCCAACAGAAGAAATTGGAAAAGGAAGTGGAAT